>OERG01000070.1_pt1 | contig 25067 bp, 22 predicted proteins | sample 1539951 | NCBI WGS metagenome assembly OERG01 (sample SAMEA3891870, study PRJEB23780) | metagenome | biome: terrestrial biome; feature: animal house; material: Caecal content | place: Italy | collected 2015-05-05
AACTCTTGCAGCGCGTCTCGACCAGCTGTTTGCTTTACCATTTTTATGCCTCCATAATTTTATATAACCGAAAAGTAAAACCTTGTGTTTATTTTAACTTATCATACTCATCCTTGGACAAAAACTCCAACCACTCATTTGATGCACCTTCGGCGGGAACCTCAATCGCCAAGTGCTGGAACCAACTGTCACAAGCAGCACCATGCCAATGCTTGACTTCGGGCGGAATATTGACCACATCACCCGCTTGGAGCTGCTGCGCCGGTTTTCCTTCTTCCTGATACCATCCCTTTCCACCTGTTACCAAAAGAATTTGTCCTCCTTTATGGTGTACATGGAACGCATTGATGGTTCCGGGTGCAAACGTCACCACTGCGACACCAACCGGCTGGGTTGTCAGCATATTCAAATAACATTCACCTGTAAAATATTGCGCAAACGCTGTATTCTCCTGTCCAATTGGAAACACAGCACCGCCACCCAAGTCGGCTTTCATTTTTTCAACATCCATCTGAATAACCTCCCGTCTGGTTTCTTTTATCGTACTCCTTGAAGTGAACTTCAAGTCAAGTCTTTATTGATATTTTTATCCAAAGAATGAGCAATTTTTCAGACGGTTGACGCTCATGGATATGGTCTATATAATGAGAGAAGAACAGGAGGCTTATCAATTCTATGGATATTATATACTCTGCCAGCACCCTTTGCGACTGCCTACGCGCAAATGCACCTATCATCCACTGTATTACCAATTCGGTCACTATCAACGACTGTGCCAATGCTGCGCTTGCGGTTGGCGCATCTCCCATTATGGCCGATGCACCCGAAGAAGCCGCCGCTGTTACGGCGCATGCACAATCACTTGTATTGAATATTGGACAGCTTTGCCCTAGAAAGTTACAAGCCATGCTGCACGCCGGACAACGTGCCAATGAAATGGGAATTCCAGTTATCTTAGACCCTGTCGGCGTTGGCGTGTCACCTTTGCGCACAGATGCTGTCCAGCAGATTCTGCAAACTATCCACATTGCTATTTTGCGCTGTAACGACTCAGAAGCCGCCTGCATTTATGGGATTCATTCGAGCGGAAAAGGAGTGGACAACGACCCGACCTTTTCGGTTGCAGACCGTGCCGCCCTTGCATCGGCATTAGCAAATCGTTATCATTGCACTGTGGCTATGACGGGCGCTGTGGATTTGATTTCAGATGCTGTTCAAACATTTGAACTACACGGCGGTCACAAAATGTTGTCGCGCGTAACGGGTATGGGCTGTGTTTCTTCGGTTCTTTGCGGCGCTTACGCCGCCGTTTCACAAAATTATCTGCTCGCTGCCATTGGTGGGCTGGGCAGTATTGCCGCGACAGGACAAATCGCCTACCAAAAAGCAGGTGCACAGGGTACAGGCAGTTTTCACATTGCCGTCATAGATGCCCTCAGTCAGTTGAACTCTTCCACGCTGCAACAATATCTTTCAGTCAAGGAGGTTTTTCATGCGGATTCTCTCTGACCTCGACGGTTTTATTTTCGACCTTGATGGCACGTTACTGGATTCTCTTTGGGTCTGGCACGAAGTTGACTGCACCTTTTTGATGCGTCGCGGTTTGCCTGTCACACCAGACTATGCACAAGCGATTGCGCATATGGGCTTTTTTGATGCGGCTCGCTATACCATCGACCGCTTCAAGCTAAATGAAACACCCGAACAGCTTACAACCGAATGGCATGCCCTTGCGCGCACCGCCTATCGTGACCGAGTAGAATTAAAACCATACGCCGAAACCTTTTTACGTCAGCTTTATGCACAAGGAAAACACCTTGCGGCTGCAACTTCGTCTGAGCTTGACTTAATTATGCCCTGCCTTGAACGGCTTGGCATTGTAAACTTGTTTGAAAACATCACCACCATAAGTGAAGTGAAACACGACAAATCCGAACCAGATATTTATTTATTAGCCGCTGAACGCTTGGGACTCTCTCCTTCTCAATGTGCTGTTTTTGAAGATATCCTATGCGGTATCCAAAGCGCAAAAAAAGGCGGCTTCTTCACCGTCGCCGTTGAAGAAGCCGCCTCCATTTCAGACCAAGAAGAAATCGTTAAAACGACTGCTTGCTATATACATTCATATTCAGAACTCCTGTAAATAAAAGCACGGTTGAAACCGTGCTTTTATTTATTTACCGAAAAATTGGTTGGTCTACACCCGAAAGAACTTTTACCCCACACAAATCTGCATAACAAGTCCATCTTACAGTATCCAAAGAACGTGTTGTAATAAAATAATCGGCAACCGAAAAAATAGCACGTTCGTCTTTCAAGTTTTCGATATGGACAAAAATATCACCATTTCCAGAAAAATATTGTGAAACAACCCTGTTTAATGTATCAATTTGTTGTTCAATGACAGCTGGATTATCTTTTAGATAAATCAACAAACGCACGTCTGGATTCTCACCAAATGTTTCACAATAAGAACGAATGACCTTTTCATAAATGGGATAAGGATCTTCAAAGTCAGGAATAAACAAATACGTTGGCTTTTCTTTAACTAGACTAATTGGCCCAATCGGCTGTATATCTTTTCTGAACTCTTCAATAAATTCATCAATCGGCTTTAAAAAACTTTTTCTGTTTTTTTGTAACTTTTCGATTGGCCAATCCCACCATGCAATTTTTAATAATTGTTCTATTTGTTCGGGCTCAAATCGATATTTAATTATCTTAGCTGGATTTCCTCCAACAATTGCATATGGTGGTACATCTTTTGTAACTACCGACCCTGCAGCCACAACAGCACCATTATGAATGGTTACCCCACCCATAATGGTAACACCATGCCCAATCCACACATCATTTTGAATCAAAACTTGTCCTTTTCTAGGCAATTTAGATGGCAAAGTCATACCTGAGAAAAAAGATGCCACACATGTCGTAACCGAACAGTAATCATGATTCAAATCAACCATAAACGTAATGCCATCTGCCAACGAACAATACTTACCAATTTGAATATTATGTACTCCTTCATCAACAACAAAATCAATTCCTGATTTGAGTGCTTCCTGAACAAATTTAACATCAACTCCTGATTGAATCGATGCTTGAACAATGTAGCTATCAGTACCAATGACTAAAATAGGAAATTTTTTATTCGTGCCAAGCTGGACGGAATAACAAGTAGTCTGCTTAATAGATTGAGGATTCATATGAATATTATTTATAACCATAAAACTTGTTCCTTCCTAATTTATATGTTTCCTACCATTAGTAAAATTTTCAACTCTCCCAATAAAATAAATCAAGCAAGTTTCAAAACTACTCTTTATAAAACAAAAAACTTATTTTTTACCATTCAGGAGAGAAATTTTTTCCAATCTGAAGGAATGAACTTTCTCGATTCCAGTTACAATGAGAAGATTGATAACAATTACGACATGCAGATGTCATTAGTTCTTGTCCGTTCACGATTTTACGATGTTCTTGTAGGGTAGGATGATTCCACTGTTCTTCAAATGACTTTGTGATATCTAACTTGAAAAACTGCTCTGAAGTGGACATACATGGCCGAACAAAACCATCTGAACCCACGAAAAAGTCTCTCCAACCAACAAAACAATCTTTATGGTACTGTTCTCCGGCAGGGTCTTCTCCGGGTAGATGCGGCAATTTAATGGCAACTCCCAAAGAATCTCCTAATTCAACGGTTTCTTGAAATACTTCTTTGACTAAATCCATTTTTCCCCACAAAGACTCGTGTCTTAAAGATTCATCAAACACCGTCAAAAAGACAACTTTAACTTCTTGCAATCCAATCGAAGCTGCCAAACGCACCAGCTGAGGCAACTCTCGAAGATTAGATTCCATTGCACAAAATACAAAATTGATATATGGATAATCTAATCCTCGCAATTGTTTTTGTCGCTCTATTTCTTCTAGACTAGAAATGATTTTTTTGAGACTTGAGCCGCGACGAATGGTATCATTTGTCTTTTCCTCAGCACCATCTACGCTAACTCCTATCAAGTCTGCATGATGTTCAAAAATAGCTGGTGTCAATATATCTAGGCGCATTCCATTAGTGCAAAAATATTTTCTGGCAGCATGTTTATCTATACAAGCAAGCATATCTACAAAATGAGGATGCACGGTTGGCTCTCCCCAGCCCATTAAGGTTACTTCCTCAACCTTATCAAACAACGGTTCAAAATAATAAAACCAATCCATCTGGAAGGTAGTGGGGCGAAAATCTGCTGAATTTCTTCCACACATAACACAATTCAAATTACAACGATTTGTCAATTCAAATACCAGTCTACGTGGCATAGAATTTAACACTGTCGCGCCTTGTTCTAATTCCTGTATATTAAGTGCAGAATTAGCCTTTTGTTGCTCTGTCAATTCCCACTGAAACAGTTGTTTCGTTTTTGCACGTAAAATCATAGTCATACTCCTTACAGCATTTTAAACCATCAATAGTCTGACAAGTTACAAATAAAGAATTATTTCATCATGTTAAAAACTTCTCTAATCCCATTTCTAACGGCACCTCTGGATACCAGTTTGGTACAGGTGGATAAAGATTTATTGCTTTTCGCATATCACGCACTGGCGATGGACGTTTTCCCCATTGCGCATTCAGTGTTGTTCGATGAATTTGCAATAATTTATCCACTGTTTCTCGCAGTGTATAAATCTTCTCTGGAAGCACCTGAAAAATTTTGTGTTTCCATGCACCCTCATAAAGTTGCTGCCCTGCCATTTCAAAGGCTCTGATAACATCATCAATATATACCGCAGCATAATCCTGTTGACCATCTGAAAGTTCAATCGGTTTATCTGTACCCATATATTGCTTTATGATATTTAAAATTTTAGGTCGATGGTCTCCTGGGCCATAAGTATCCGATAACACCAATACGCCTGTATGCAAATGTCCTGCGTCTACATAATACTGCATCAAATCATAAAAAGCATGTTTCGTTGCCGCATAAAGATTTAATGGACAATACTTTTTGCCGCCATAATATTCCATTACACTGGAAGCATAAATCAGATTGCGAGGTTCTGTTTGAGCCATAGCTTCTAATAAATACGCTCCCATTGTGATGTTCGCATTCAACATGATAGGAAGTACTTCTCCATTATGGGTGCCTGTATAGTGCGTTGCCAAATGATATACCAAATCAGGACTGCTCTGCTTTATTGCAGCGTACATACTTTCATAAGTTCCATCATAGGAAAACAACCTAATCTTCCCATATATATCTTGTACATACTCGTCGTGTAACGGCATTCTTGCTAATCCAAAGATTTCATGTCCTTTTGACAACAAACTACGGGCGAGAGAAGCACCAATATAACCTGTTATCCCTGTTATAAAAATACGCATTTAAGCATCCTCTTTAGCATCAAGTGCACCGTATTCAGCCTGAAACTGCGTCAATGTTGGTAACTGCTTATCTTTTTCCGAAATAATAAGCTGTTCTACCTGTTCCACAGGCCAATGAACGGCTAAATCAGAATCATTCCACACAATTCCTCCATCGCTTTGTGGGTCGTATCGGTCACCACATAAATAACTAAACACTGTATTTTCTTCCAAAGCTAAAAATCCATGCGCAAATCCTTTCGGGATATAAAGCATTTTCTGATTTTCATCTGATAAGTAAAAGCCTTCCCACTGTCCAAACGTTTGGGAATTTCGACGCAAATCAACTGCAACATCAAACACTTTTCCATGCAACACACGTACCAATTTGTCTTGGCTGTAATGACGTTGAAAATGCAGTCCACGCAAAACCCCTTTTTTCGAGCAAGAAGTAAGCTCCTCATATGGAGTCAAGATAATGCCATTTTGTTCAAAAATACCATGTTCAAACGATTTTAACAAAAATCCTCTGTGGTCTGGAGCAACAAATGGTTGGATGACCTTTAACCCAGCTAGTTTACATTCACAAAAAGACAATGGTTGCATGAATAACTCTCCTTTTATTAAAGCGCATAACAAACTGTCTCTACAATCCCTTGTGTATAATGCCGGAAATATAGCTGATATGTCGGATTTATCTCTAAAATAAGCTTAGGGATTTCAAGCATGTCTGAATTTGAATGATATGTACAGATAGCCAATTTGGGTTTATACCGCTGTATCAACTTAGTTGCGCCTCTCAAAGCAGCACATTCCATACCTTCTACATCCATTTTTAAATATGTTACCGGAATGTCTCCAAGCAGTTCATCTAAACTGACTATTTGAATCTGCTCTGTACCCTCCATACTAACTTTTGAACCTGAAGTATCTGAAATAAAATGCAAAATCTCGCTTTTTTCTCCTACACCAGCTTGATAGCAATGGATTTTCTCATTATCCATATAAGTATTAGATAACATTTTATAATTTTTTTCATCTGGTTCAAAAGCATAGATAGAATCATAATGGCCATCTACTACCTTTAAAAATGCCGAAACGGTATCTCCAACAAATGCACCTGCATCTAAAAATACCTCTTTTTCCGTTAAGAAAGGATTATCATTCAGATTTTTCGGAAAATATTGTGTATTTCTAGGCAATGCAATATCTTGTAAAAATTTTTCATCTCGATTGATACGATAACGAATCACATTCTGAAATACAACTTTAGACATATCATCCGATAATATATCGTATACAGTTTCTATTTCCTTATGCTTCGTCTCATAATACATTGCTGTATCATTCGATTCAAAATACAAATCCAAATAAAAAATATTTTGCGGAACATTGGGAAGTTGTTTTAATTGATTGGTAATCTCTTCTACAAAAGGTACCAAAATAAGTACATTATATTCTTTATATGGACATTGCATAGGAGAAATAATCTTTAATCCCCACTGCTGATTTCCCCATTTTTTACTATCATTGTCCAAAATATATTCTTTTTTTACTTCAATTTTGTCCAAAAAATCTGGTCTAATGGCTGTAGTTTGACCAAATAAAACAACAGGGAGATTCGATATATTCAATATATGTAGAATATGTTCTTTCTTCTTTTTCCACAGTTCTGCTTCTTCAATATAAGAAATCATGACCTACCCCCACAAATGTAATAATGCGAAAGAATCAATAAGCTCTCTTTTATTTTTTCTTTCATATGCTTGGGTACTGCATAATGTTGCTTTATGAACGATTCTACTCCTGCAATTTCCTGTTTTATAGGTATTATCTGTACGTTAGGAAACTCTGATTCGATGAATGTTTGTAAACTATGAGGATTCAAAAAAGTTACTTTTTCCGACAAATTAAACTGTAGTATTTGATTCAATGTAAGTACATACCATGGATTTTTATTCCACAATAATAATATACCATTGGGCTTTAATCGTTGTCTAGCTGCTCTCAATACGTCCTCATAATCAGAATACTCTATAATATCTTTGCTCAAATAAATAACATCAAACTGCTTGTGTGCAAATGCCTTAAACAGTGCATTTGACATTGATGTATGATATAGTTCAAACTCATCTGATAACGGCTTTAAATCTGGTTCATATTTAGGCTCTATCGTTAAATTATAAAGTTTACATGATTTATTCAGATGTCGTAATTCATTTCTCATTTGCAACAACGTATCACCAAAACCACAATCCAACCCAAGTATGTCCAAGTTGTCGTTTTGTGCGCTAATCTGTTGAAAAATCTGTATAGCAGTGTAATCGTAACAAAAACCTGTTCCCCATGCATCTACACCCGTTTTCTTTTCAAACAACTCTCTGCCATACTGTAACGTATTTTCTTTTTTTTGTGCTTCTTTACTGGTAACACTTCCAAAATGGTAACAAGCTGTATCTTCACATAATATTTGACGATACCCAGCTCTTCTAACACGAAGGCTGAAGTCGTCATCCCAAAACTCCATAGAATACAAATACGGGTCAGCTAAACCAAGTTCACTAACGACTGACGTTCTGTACATACACACCGGCGGCATTAATCGGGCACGGTCACTCCACAAGTTTGGCTGAGAACAATTAAACTGATTGGCCCATAAAACAAATTGTGTGGGGTCATTCGTCGGAACGCGCAACATTTGTAAATTACAAATGTTAGGTGTCATCGGTACTGCCATTGCAATTTTATCATCGGATTCCATACAAGCAAGTAGATTTTGTGCCCAATTTTGGGTAACCAGTATATCATTACTTACCAGTACCATATATTTTCCTCGACAAACCATCGACATCAAGGCAAACATATACATACGAACATTATGCTTAAACCGAATCACCTTAGCACCATCAATCGACTTAAAGTAATCAAACGTGCCATCACTAGAACCATGGTCAATTAAAATCAGTTCTGCATTTATTTTTTCAAAATCTGTATATTTTAATAAATTCGAAATACATTGTTTTGTGGTGTCTAAATGATTATATGCCGGAACAACAATCGACACCTTATAATCATATTCACCTTCATCAGAAATATAAGGGTTACTATAATGTGCCGCAAATTCCACATCATAATATTCTTTCATCCGTTTTTCATCAAGATAGATATATCCCCAAAAATAAAATGCTTCCTTTAACAAGCGAAAAAATGGTAAAATCTGAAATTCTGCTAAATAACTTGCCTGCTCCAAATCGTGTTGCAAAATACAATCTTCTATCATTTGCAAGGTATCTTTTAAGTTATCTATCATTTCAGAAACACTTGCACGAGAGAAAAAAGAATTAACCGATTTCTGAGTCTGGAAGACCACATTTACCGCATCATTTAAATCTTTTAATAACTCATTAACTTGTTGTCCCTGATATAATCGCTCTAATAATTCTACACTTACGTTCATAGAAGTGTTTAAAATATTGAGAATTGGAGATAATACATGCTCCAATTGCATTTCCGAAACATTACCTTCCATCTTTATCCTCCACTTTTAATAATTGTTTTCCTCATCTATAATTTGTTCTGCTGCTAGAATTTGAGGCATATTATATGGGAGCATATTAAGTACCATCTTCCTGATTTCGTCTATATACATACAATTCATAACTAAAATCCTTTTAGGTTTATAAATTGTCAGCATTTCTGGTGTGCCAATTTTATGACCTGTTTTCAGAATAAAATGCTCACTCTTATCAACATCAATATCTATTGCCTTTGATATTCCACAAGCATCCATTAAATTTAGCCACATAACACCTTTACCTGAACAACCCCATACGCAGTCATTTTCATCTGGAATATAGTATCGTTTGCAATATTCATATGCTTTCTGTATATTTGTAAATTCGCATTTCACTCTATTGCACTCTGTATAAAAAGCAGGCTCTATATTCGTAGCATGTGCTATAAGTTTGGCACAAATAGAGAAATATTGTCCGCCATAGCTGGAAATGCACGATATAATTTCAAATCCTGTTGCAGCTAAAAGACGTTGCATGAAGTCATCTGTAAAATAAGAGCAATGTTCATATGTAAAATCAAAAAAAGTTCTATGTTGTAAAATCCAATCCAAACGGGGTGTTTCTAAATACAGTATCCCCCCCATACCGGAGGGCTTTTCTAAAGAGTTGCAAAAGTTTTAATGGATTGATAACATGCTCAATCATATGACGATTGATAATCACATCAGGTTGTATGGATAAATCCTTTAAATAATCCTCATCGAACAAAGTCCCATCAAATTGTATCCCATCTTCCGTATATGATTGAATACTTGGGTCAACACCAATTAATTTCACATTTTCTAAACCTTTGTTTCGAACCGCCTTTAAAAACTCTCCTGTCCCACACCCAACTTCTAATGCTGTTATATGACATAATGGAATTACGTCTTGAATCTGTGATATCACAGCATCCACATGTGCTCGATAAGCACTAGAACTTCTTCTTTCTGCATGATACCCTTGACTGTATTGAACTTTTTCAGGAGCAAAATCTGCATTAAATACAAATCCACACTGCGAACACAGCGTCAATTTCTGATTACCTGTATCAGCATGAATTGCTTCTTCATATTCATCTGCCAGAACATTTACAAATACAGGAATATCATGCAACGTAAACATGGTTTCCAACTCAACGCTACCACAAACCGGACACTGACACATAAACTATCCTCTATTTCCATATTTTCCAAGGTGCTTCTTCTTCGCTCCACAGTGTTTCCAAGCGAAATTTATCTCTCTGCGTATCCATACACTGCCAAAAACCTGGATGCTTATAAATTCCTAATTTTCCTTGCTGTGCCAATGTTTCCAACGGAGTACGCTCCAAAACACAGCTCTCATCTTCGCTAAGATAATCAAACAGTTGTGGCTGCGCCACCATAAATCCTCCGTTAATCCACCCACCATCTTCTTTGGCCTTCTCCCGAAAACCAACAATTGTATCACTGTCTTCTGCTAAATCTAACACGCCGAAGCGTCCTCCAGGTTGAATACCTGTAAGCGTTACTAGTTTATCGCTCTTTCGATGTTGTGTCAATAAGGCATTCAAATCCACATCACTGACGCCATCCCCATAAGTAAGCATAAACGGTTCATCCCCAATATACTTCTGTACGCGTTTAATTCGGCCGCCAGTCTGTGTATTTAGCCCTGTATCTACCAGCGTCACTTTCCACGGCTCTGCAACATTGCTATGTACAGTCATCTGGTTTTCAGCAGAAAAATCAAATGTAACGTCTGAGCGATGCAAGTAGTAATCTGCAAAGTATTCCTTAATGATATACCCCTTGTAACCACAACAAATGACAAAGTCCTGAAAACCAAATTCAGAGTAATATTTCATGATATGCCACAAGATTGGCTGGTCGCCAATCGCAATCATAGGCTTTGGTTTGAGGTGGCTTTCCTCACTGATACGAGTTCCCAGACCACCTGCCAAGATAACAACTTTCATTCGGAATTCCTCCTCTGATTTCACTGCAGTAAGCCGCCTACCACTGGTGGATTCACTCCATCAATCAAGTAAGCAACTTTCTGATATGCCGCACTTTCTTTAATAGCTTGCACCGCAGGGTCATCTGGGCTATATTGAGACAGAATTCCACGAATTTTTTCTGCGAGTGCAAGTAATTCTGGAGAAGAATTTAACGTTGAAATATAGTCTAATAAAGCATCTATTGCTGCATTATATACAGGCGCTGATTCCAGTGCTTTTCTCAAAATAGCAATAGACTCTTTTAAGTTTCCTGTTTGAATGGCTTCAAAAGCCTGTTTTAAATACCAACTAAATCTGTGACCAGTAGGCATCAAATGAATAGAAGCATCTGTTAGCATTTGAGGAAGATACATTTGTGCCACTAACTCTTGTTCAACATGTGCAAAGCAACGGCAAAGAGTAACTGCCTGTGTCTGAGAATCCCATTTCTTTGCAGCCAATAACGCAGATGCAAGGCTACTATACCAATATTTCTGCTCTATAGTAATTGCTGGAACATTTTGTTCATATGATAAAAATAATTCTGTTAATCCAGGTAATTTTACCAAAGCTCCTGCCACACTGCCCCAAATTTCAGCATTTTGTTGATAAAATTTAGATGGAAATAGCAGATTTCTATCTAAAATACGCACATATATAAGGGACATAACATTGCCCCAATTTTCAATATGATCAGCCCATTTTAGCATTTCTTGATCATTTTCTTGCAGAAGTGCTTTTGCACAATATCCAACATCATTTTGTAATTCTGCAATGATAGGCCATAGTTCTCCTTTTTTTCGAACATGTTCCTCTATTTTTGCTAGAAGGATGCTTCTATAATCATTCCAAGATAGATATATTTTCTCTTTGAAATTTTCCTCTTGTTCTTCTATTACCCAGTGAAGCGCTTTCAACGGATTTTTAAAATGAATCGCATGGTCAATAAATATATTAATAAAAGAACCTAAACGTTGCAGAGTAACGCGACTAACCGCAACATGATATAATATATCTTCCGCTTCCTTCCACCGTTCTGTCAAACACAAAGATTCAAAAAGAGCCGTATACACTTCTTTAGCATTTACAACCAGAGTTCCCAGCACTAGCGATAAATGAGCCTGTTTGTTATCTTCATAAGCTCTCTCAGCTCTATACCAATTCAACCCAATTTCTACCGCTTTTTTGTAATTTTGCTCTGCATAATATGCCAAAACCATTGCCGCATTGCCATCTAATTCTATATAGGGTGATTGGCTTATATAGGGAAACTCGCTATATTTTTCTTTGCAAAACTCCCACACGCCTTCCATATTTTCTATTTGCTTTTTCATTGCATAAAAAACAATTGCATATCGAATAAGGGATGGAGCAAACTGCGTATTATTTCCTTTGCCCTCATGTAATAGCTCCATTCCATGTTCTACATGTGATATTTGTTTATCTGGCGTTTCAGCGGATTCAATACATTGGCACAATAACCTTAAGTTATCTGGATCCTTTTCCAATAGAGGTTTTAAAATATCTAAATTTCGTTTATTTTTTTGTTTTTCTTGCTTAATAGATTGAATATATCCATCATGATGTAGAAAAACTTTTCCGAGTATCAAATTCTTATAGGATTCTTTAAAATCAATTGGAGGTTTTGGCGATTCATGAATCTGCCCTACAAAACGAAATCCCGAACTAATCCGAAACAATCGTTCGGTTGTAAATTCAGAATAGTTAGAGTCTTCCGTTTGCCCATAATGATTTTGAATTCGTATACTCGCTGTATGATATGTCTTAAACTGTGGACTGTGGCAAAAATCTATTAATTCCTGATAATCTGCACTTAACCATTCATCTGCATCTAACTGTAAATGCCATTTCCCCGTACAACGGTTAAGCACGGCATTACGTGCAGCTGAAAAATCATTACACCATTCAAAGTCGAAAACGACATCTGCATATTTTTCTACAATTTCACGAGTTCCATCCGTAGAACCAGTATCTGCAACAACCACTTCACATGGAAGCGCCTTGCGCAATCCTTCTAATGACTTAAAGCAACGCTCAATACAACGAATTTCATCTTTTACAATCATTCCAATGGAAAGAAGAGGAGTAGACATTGATAGCGACCATCCTTTTTATTTGAGTTCTGCCTTTTGCCATCAGAATGACATGAAAATATTGAAATCTGAGGCGCAGACAAAGATAATATAAATATAAAAAGGCCGGCTCCGAAGAGCCGGCCTCATCGGCACTCTGAAATAAATTCCTTTCAGGCAGAACCTTACTGCAGCAGCTGCAGAACGCCCTGCGGTACCTGATTTGCCTGAGCCAGCATTGCCTGAGCAGACTGAATCAGAATATTGTTCTTGGTGTAAGCCATCATTTCGTCAGCTACATCAGTATCACGAATGGTGGACTCAGCATCCTGAATGTTCTCAGTCATAACAGACAGGTTGTTGATGGTGTGATCCAGACGGTTCTGGGTAGCACCCAAAGTACCACGAACAGAAGATACCTTGTTGATAGCACCCTTAATCAGGTCAACTGCCTTTGCAGCGCTATCCTGGTCTGCAATAGACAGGGTATCAATGCCCAGAGCATCGGTATGCATATCATCAATGGATACCTGCAGCTGGTTGAAATCATCCGAGGTGTCACCAATTTGAAGTGTTAAACCATTGTTGGTTACTTCTGCACCATCGTTGGCACACGTTGCATCAATGGTAATGTCATCAGCAAGGTCTTCAGCAGTCTGACCCTCAGTGGTACCAGTGATAGTCAGCTTGCCATCAGCAAAGGACAGCATACCTGTACCAACACCCATTCCTTCAAATACCTGAGCCAACTTTGTTCCATTCTGGAAGTCTTGCAATGTAATCTTACCCTTTGTAGGATCAGCATCCGCTGCATCAACGATTTCCACTTCAATGGCACCTGTGCTACCAGGAGTTGTAATACTCAACTTGTCACCTACACTGAACTGATTGAGATTCAACTCATAAGTTACCTGTGCAAACGAACCAGCCGTAGCCTTACCAGCATCCTTGCCTTCAGTATACGTAGCTGTAATACCACCTGCACTATTGGTCGCAGTACCTGTAGCATCGACAAAGCGAACTTCGCCCATATTACCAGCGCTGCCAGCCTCCTTGGCTTTAAAGGTCAAAGTATACGTATCATTACCAGGAGCATTTGCAGTGGGTGCAGCAGAAAATTCAAAGTTCGCGGTACCCAGTGCATTCGAAATCGTATTAAAGATTTCATTTGCAGCGCCCCACTGACCTACTGTGTTACTAGCACCAGAAGTACCTAAGTTGTATGCAGAAATATCAATGCCAATAACACCATCTGCCAAATCAGCTGTACTACCGCCCTTTAGAATCTGGAACGTCTTATCACCAATTGTGAACTTAGTACCACCATTAGCAGAAAGCATGTCATTAAAGTCAAATTCTAACTTATATTCTGCCTTGGTAGCTGGGGAACCACTACCAATATTGGAACCCTGACTAGTAACCGAAACAGCCTTGCTAGCTGTGAGCTGGTCGAGTACCTTCTGTGTAAGTGCACCCGCAGTCTGTGCTTCAATCGTAAACACGCTATTTGCATTTGTCTTTACTGTAAACAACTGACCCAAAGTTGTGGTGGTGCCATCACCTAATGTAACGGCAATCGCATTAATTTGAGCAGTACCATTTGCAGAAGTCAGAGTAGCAAAAATAGATCCATCCGCACCAACATCCTTGCTTAAGTCAATCTTAAAGCTTGCCGTAGTTGCCGCAGTTGCTGTTGTACCATCTACAGAAGAAATTGCTACTTTATTAAAAGCATCCCCTAACTGAGTAGTTCCCTTAGACAGATTACCATCCAGCAAGTTGATACCGTTAAAGTTAGCAGAATCAGCAATACGGTTGATTTCTTCACGCAGCTGGTCAACTTCCTTCTGCAGGTTTGCACGGTCAACTTCGTTGTCGTAGGTGCCGTTTGCAGACTGGTCAGCCAGCTCTACCATACGGTTGAGCATATCATGTACTTCGGTCAGTGCACCTTCAGCGGTCTGTACCAGAGAGATACCGTCCTTCGCATTCTTCTGTGCGGTTTCCAGACCGGTAATCTGAGCACGCATCTTTTCCGAAATTGCCAGGCCAGCAGCGTCGTCACCAGCGCGGTTAATCTTGTAACCAGAGGACAGCTTTTCCAAGTTCTTGGACAAAGCACTGGTATTATTGCTGTAGTTACGGTAGGCGTTCATCGCCATAATGTTATGCTGTATACGCATAATCTTTTCCTCCTAATTCGAGATACGAGGGATTCCCTTCCCCCGCTTAGTATATTTTTCTATTTCCACCGCTTGGCTGTGGGTACCGCACAGCCAAACGGGAGAAACCAATGTAAAGGAAGCGCGCCGAACTTCTGTTACCCAAGTACTTGATTGGTAAGAGCGGTTCTGGAATGCTTTCAATGAATATATCGTCACCGGGTTTGGGAAATTAAGGGGTTTTTTATAAAATTTTTAAATTTTATTTTATCTCCCACAACGTAGCCTGCCCTTGTCCGCGTTTCCAGCAAATGCCCTGTTGTGCGTCGGGGTAACATCTGGTAGACATCACTTCTGCCCCGTCATTGACAAACACTTCCACAGCCGAAACATCAGCTAAAACACGCAGCTTATTCGGACAGTCCATATGCACAACCCGCTCGGTGCGACCGGCTCCGCCGTTTACAAGCCGCATCCGCAAAACTCCGTTGTCCCATGAAAGTGCCACACAATCATGCACCACCAATTCAAATGCACCTTGCGGTTCATAAACCAAATCAAACCCCGATGCACACACCGATGCTTCGGACTGCACCGAAATCGTTTGTTTTGCACCCCGCAGAGCTTCCAGTTCCTGCACCGGATTGCGCAGAATCCTTCCATCCCGTGCGGTCAGTTCACACGGAACGGTCAAACAGTGCTGCCAGCCGTTTTTCACAGTCGGGTTGGTGTAATCTGCATCTGGCATTCCCATCCAGCCAAATTGAATCCGCCGTTGACCGTCTAAAAACGACTGCGGCGCATAGAAATCAAAACCTTTATCGAATGCGTGAAATTCGCCCAATGAACATTCACCACGGAAATCACCATGCAACGGAAAATATCCGCACGCATATACATTTTGATAGCAGTCGCCCGTTTGTTCCACACCTTGCGGCGAAACCGCCAAAAACCACTGTCCATCCAGTTCAAACAAATCCGGACATTCCCACATATAGCCGAACGGCTGCGGAGTTGTGATGGTGTTGCAGTGCGACCAATTCAGTTTATCCTTGGATTCAAAAATCAGCACTTCACCCCGGTCTTGCAGCGTGCGCGCCCCCAATACCATATAATAGGTGTCGTCCTGCCGCCAAACCTTTGGGTCACGCACATGACAGCTCAAGCCTTCCGGATAATCCTTGTTTTCCATTAGACACTCTTTGCATATCGGCTGTAAGCCATCCTCCGAAATTGCAAGACAGGTGTTATTCCCACGCCCATTCTTAATATAGTCGTAGTCACCGGTATGTTTGATGTTACCGGTATAATATAGGTACATCTTTCCATCTTCGACATACACCGACCCCGAATATGCACCATGTACGTCATAGGATTCATCCGGATACAACATGGGTGGCAGATATTCCCAGTCAATCAGGTTTTGACTTTTATAATGTCCCCAGTGCTTGACCCCTCCGGTTGCGTCAAATGGGCCATATTGAAAAAATACATGGTACTCATCTCGAAATTTACACAACCCATTCGGGTCATTGAGCCAGCCGACCGGCGGCATCAAGTGAAATTTCAGGCGATAAGGGTCTTTTTGTGCGTTTGGCCCGTCCAACCGCTCCACGCGCGCTACCAAGCGAGCCAAATCTCGATTCATTGCGTTATTCATACTTTTGCTTTTGCCTCATTTATCCGCGGCGCAGCGTCAGAAGCGGTTCGCCCACTTTTACCGCACCTGTTCGTGTTTCCACCTGCGTAAAGTCGTCCGAATTGGTCACGATAACCGGCGTAATGACCGGATATCCTGCATCTTGAATGGCCTGCATATCAAATGTAAGCAGTGCATCGCCTGCATGAACATGCTGTCCTTCCTGCACATGTGCAGTATAATGCTTTCCATGAAGTTCAACCGTATTGATACCCACATGAATGAGCAGTTCCGCACCGTTATCACAACTCAAGCCTACAGCATGTCCCATCAGGGCATTAACTGTGCCATCACAAGGCGCTGTGACCTGTCCAACTGCTGGGCGGATTGCAATGCCTTTGCCCAAGAGTTCATCTGCAAAGGTCTGGTCATTGGTTTCGCTGAGCGAAACGGCAACGCCCTCCACCGGTGCACCGATGGACAATTCTTTTGACTGTTCAACTTGTGCCTGTGCGGTTTCGGTATGTGCAGGCTCCGAAGTATGCGATTCAGGCGCATTTTGCAGGCCAAACAACCATGACAGCACAAATGCCACAGCGGCCGCAATTCCAATGGTAATAATGTACTGTGTCGGGCGATGCAAGTGCAGCAGAATACCAAAGATACCAGTAACACCTGTTCCCGTTGCACCCAGATGCACAATAGAGGCATACAACGCACCGCACGCACCACCGATTGAACCGGCGATAAACGGACGGAAGAAACGCATATTTACACCGAAAATAGCCGGTTCTGTAATGCCCATGAACGCCGAAAGCGAAGCCGGAAGCGCCATTGACTTTAATTTTTTATCGCGTGTTTTGAGCGCAACGGCAAGTGCTGCCGCGCCCTGTGCGACGTTGGCCGCCGATGCCAGTGGAAGCCAATAGGTCACACCGTATTCTCCCAACTGACCCAAATCAATAATGGTGTACATGTGATGGATACCCGAAACAACGGTTATTGCATACAATCCACCCATCAAGAACGAACCAACACCAAAGGGAATCGCAATCAGCCACTGGATACCGTTGATGAGATTGGTTTCAACAAACGTAAACACCGGGCCAATCGCTGCAAGTGTCAGATAACCGGTCACAAAGACCGATACCAACGGGGTTACGAACAAGTCAAACATGGGCGGCACAATTTTGTGCAGTTTTTTCTCGATGGTACACATAACCCAAACCGCAATCATGACCGGAATGACGTGTCCCTGATAACCAACGAGCGGCACTTCATACAGTCCACCGAACACCGGCTGCATGACATGTACGCCCTCGGTTGCAATCGTCCAGGCGTTTTGCAAATTCGGGTGAATCATTATCATACCGATAACCGCGCCAAGGAAGGGATTGCCCCCAAAGACCTTAGCAGCAGAATAGGCTATCAAAATAGGCAAAAATGTATAAGCTGTATTGGCAAATAACGTTGCAAACACATAAATTGAACTTCCGGTATCAATGCTCAAAAATCCATTGTTGTTCATGAAATTGAGCGATTCCATGATACCCATTAAGAAACCGGACGCAACAATTGCCGGAATAATCGGTACAAAAATATCACCCAACGTCTTAATAAACCGCTGGAACCAGTTACCTTTTTGCGCTGCCGCAGCCTTCACATCTTCCTTGCTGGCTGCTTCGATTCCCCCAAGGTCAATAAACGCATCATATACTTTGTTGACAATGCCGGTTCCAAAGATAATCTGTAATTGTCCCTGCGCTTCAAAAACGCCTTTAACCCCTTCTCCATTTTCCAAGGATTGCTTGTTCACCTTGCTGTTATCTGCAATGACCAGACGCAGACGGGTTGCACAGTGCGCCGCTGATACCACATTTCCGGCCCCGCCAATCGCTTCCAGCACATCACGGGCTGCTTTGCGATAGTCCATAATTTCCTCTCCTCTTCCAGTGCAGTATTTTTAATTTTTATGAAATCGATTTCATTTTCTAGTGTTATCATACCATACTTGGCATATTCTGTAAATAGAGCATCCTTTCCAAATTCCCTCTGCTTTTTCTGCACACTTTCACAAATCATTCGGCAATCTGTCCTATTTTATCCGCTGCTTTTTGTGAAAACCGCAAATAAAAAGCTGCATCCGAACCATCTGTTCAAATGCAGCTTTGTGCAATCATTTTCCGTCCTTATTCGCACCGTTCTGTGCTCTGACGACGCACAATATCATACCCAAGTTTAATTTGCTGGCGCATATCCACGCCGCTTTCGATAATTTCCAACAAAATTCGCGCGGCTTCTTCTCCGCTTTTTTCGTAAAAATAATGTGCTGTGGTCAATCGCGGCTGCACCAATCCCGAAATACGAGAATGTCCAACCCCTACCACTTTAACCATCTGCGGTATCTGTTTGCCCCGCTCCTGCAACGCACGCATTGCACCCACCGCTATGGAATCGGTTGCACAGAAAACACCATCAAACGGCGTGCCGCGCTCTATCAAGCGCACACAGGCTTCCTCGCCGCTCTCCACCGAGAAATCGCACAATTCCATGCGCGCATCCTCGACCAAAAGCCCAGCTTCTTCCATCGCCTGCTGAAATCCCTGTTTACGCGCCAGACCCGCCGCTTTATCTCGTGTTGTAACACCTAGATACGCAATCTTTGTACAACCCGCCGCAATCAATTCTTTGGTCAGCGCGTGCGCTGCGCCACAGTCATCGTGATACACGCACGATACCTCTGACAAATACTGCCCAACCGCCACAACTGGCACTTGACACTCTCGAATTGCACGCCGATGTGCCGGCGTAAGTATAGTCGCAATCAGCAAAATACCGTCTACATGCCCTTTTCGGAACACTTCCAAGTATTCCAACTCTTTTTGCTCGTGATTTTCTGTATTGGCCAACAATAGCTGAAACCGGCTTTTGCTCAACACGCGCGAAATACCGCGCACAACACGACCGATAGACTCCGAATCAATACGGGGTAACACGACACCAATCAGCCCACTTTGTCCTGTACGCAGCATCTGCGCTTGACGGGACGGCACATACCCAGTTTCTTCTATCGCCTTGCGAATGGCTTCGCGTTTTTCGGCGCTGACATATCCATCATTGAGATAGCGCGAAACAGCGGTTTTTGAAACCCCTGCACGGGTTGCAATCTCCGCAATTGTCATGCGTTTCCCTCCTCCTTGTTACAAATCAGATTGTATCCATTGTATCACGCGCAACGTGTACCGTCAAACGGCGCTTATCTCCAGAAGTTTCCGGCTTTCCATTGCTTTTATCTCTCTATCCTGTTAAAATGTACCTAGACACCCGGTTTTTTTGAAAGCGCCGGGCAGCGGCTCACACCGCCCATTCCCGATATTGGAGGTTTTTTCTTATGTATACCCCTGTCCGACTTCCCAAACTGCTCATGCCGCGCGACGGTTTAGACCTTTCCAAATGGGCCGTCATCGCGTGTGACCAATATACTTCTCAGCCAGATTACTGGGAAAAAGCAGATGCTTATGTAGGCGATGCGCCGTCTACACTTCGCCTGACACTCCCCGAAATCTATCTGGAACAGCCCGATGTCGCCCAGCGCACCGCCGCTATCCAGCAAACCATGACCGACTATCAACAGGATGGCACCTTAACCGAATACGCCCCCGGCATGATGTTGGTCGAGCGCACCACCGCTTCGGGCACGCGCCGTGGCGTAGTATTGGCATTCGACTTGGAAGCCTACGACTATAACCCCGGCTCCCAGTCGCTGATTCGCCCAACCGAAAAAACCGTCGTCGAACGCATCCCGCCGCGTCTGGCTGTGCGCGAAGGCGCTTCGCTCGAACTGCCCCATATTATGCTGCTCATCGACGACCCCTCCCGCACCATTTTGGAACCGCTCTTTACAAAAAAAGATTCGTTCCGCAAGGCCTACGATACCGACCTGATGCTGGATGGCGGTCATGTAACCGGCTGGTTCGTGCCCGAAGGCGATGAGACCGCCGCATTGATTGCTCGTTTGGATACCCTGTCCGACCCGGATGCGTTCCGCAAGAAATATGGCTTGTCTGACAATCGCGCTGTTCTACCCTATGCCGTTGGCGATGGCAACCACTCTATGGCAACGGCAAAGGCCAACTGGGAACGCATCAAGGCGACTCTGTCCGAAGCAGAACAGCAAGACCATCCTGCGCGCTTTGTCTTGGCCGAAGTGGTCAACATTCACGATGACAGTTTGGAAATCGAGGGCATTCACCGCGTTCTCTTCCACATTCACCCGCGCGAAGTATTCCAAGCAGCCGACGAATTTTTCCGTATTCACGGCGGTATGGCGTACTGCGGCGACCCCAAGAACGCGCCCAGCACCAATGTACAGGCGTTCCCCTGCCTATTCCACGGCGAAAAAGTCACACTGTGCATTGTAGATTCTCCTTGGGCACTTCCGGTTGCAACTCTCCAGAATTTTCTGGATGATTTTCTGGAGAAAAACCCCAAGTCTCACATCGACTACATTCACGGCGCTGACGTGGTTGCCGAACTCGCACAGGATGCGCGCAACATGGGCTTTTTGCTGCCCGACCCGGCAAAAGAAGACCTGTTCCGCGGTGTGATTCTGGATGGTGTTCTTCCGCGCAAGACCTTCTCGATGGGAGAAGCGCAGGAAAAGCGCTATTACATGGAAGCACGGAAAATCGTAAAATAATCCGATTTTAGCTTCACTTTTCATATCACAAAGCCCTGCCATCTCTGGCAGGGCTTTTGGCTTATTTCTGATGATAAAAAATCTGCTCTTTTTTAATAAACGCTGTCATGTATGCTTCATCTTCCCACTGGGAAACAAACATCTTGAGCGTCTCCAAGTAATCTGCTTGGTCATCAACCGGAATACGGATACGCTCCGCCCACTGGCTTTCTTCCATATTGAACGGTTTTCCAAAGACATCGCCGGTTCGATTGGGCCAATGCTCATCATCTCCGCCATGTACATGATAGCGGTACAACACAGGCTCATAGCCTTCTATTTGCTCCAATGCACTGCACACAAACAACGGGGTTGCCGCATGGTCTCCATGCACATCATCTTCATTTGGCAGGTAAATCACGTCAGGCCGCAATTCTTCCAACACCGCACGCACATCGGCAAGTACAGCCAGTTTGGTATAGGCCGCATGTGCCCCCCACTTTTTCTGATGATATTCCACACCGCCATCTGGATGATAGGTGTGGGCACTCACCGGAGAAGCAATCAAATTTTGCGGCTCGCCATGCCACAACCGCCACAAAAAGCTAATTTCACGCTTCATACCGGTATCTGCATAGCCCAGCGCTATCACATGGTCTTGCGGCACGCCCAAATGCGCCAATGCACGATTGCTTTCGTGCCAACGGGTCTGTGCCACGTCTCGACCCTCATAGTCACCATTGGTTAAGAAAACAACATACACCTGTTCGGGCTGCTCTTTTATAACCTGATAACAACCCAAAATCTCATCATCCTGATGCGGTGCAAATATAACTATCTTTTTCTGCATAAACGCCACCTCATTGCTCTGGTTTACCGTCATTATACCCGTCAAGACCGACATCACGCAAGCCAATCTTTGTTTCTGCTTGTTTTGTCAGCAATATATTTTTGTCACTTTTACGCGGTTTTGAGATAGCGATATACCCTTTTGTATGCGCACCAGCACAGCATCTGACAGGTAAAGCAGCTTTTATAGAAAAGAAAAAACCGCTGAAAAATCAGCGGTTTTTAGTGGCAGCCGGACAAGGATTCGAACCCAGACAAACAGAGTCAGAGTCTGTCGTGCTACCATTACACAATCCGGCTATCAAATTTTATTTGTCTCAATCGACTTTTCATATTATACAAGCTCTCACCACAAAAGTCAATCCCTAATTTTTATTTTTTTGATGTTTTGTCATCACGGGTATCAAACGCCGCCAATCCGGTGTCTATTAGTTGTATCAGTTCCAAAACGCTGCGAAACGGTATCACCTTTTTATCTTCCATCCACTGAATATTGCCCTGCCAACTGGCATTTTGGCGAAACAGTACGCTCAACCGAAAACTTGCAATGGGCTTTTCTTCATTTTCTTGCGCTGTCCGGCGGGTTGTTCGGGTCGTAAAACTACGCAAACTGGTAACCCGAGACGGGTATATCATGGCATCCAGCAATTCTTCAACCAAAAAATCATCTGTGTCAGGTTAGAAAAGTATCGCCTGCCTTTAAAAAAACGCGCTTTCCAGATATCCTTCCAATTTCTTATCCTCATAGGACAGTACATGGATAATACTGGTTTTCATCTCATACGGCACGAATGGTTTGGAAGTCATATTTATTTCTCTCCTCTATTGATGCTCCACCCTATCGATATGGCATCGATGAACAATTGTTTCTTTAAGCGTACCATAGCTTTTATCGCAAAGCAAGTGCCCAGAACCAGCTATCTTCCTGCATTTTTCCGATTGTGCAGCGTCAATTTGTAACCTTTTATTCCAAACCATTCGCCCAAAATCACTTGTTTTTTTACCTCATATTGTGTTATTGTTTCAACAATCTCTATCAAAATCACCTTTGGAGGTTCTTTACCTATGGATGCAATTACACCCGAAATCAATGCTGCTCTGCCATCGGATGGCACTATCGACCCATCTGACCACCCCACTGCACCTATTTTACCAGTATCCACCGACGATACATCCCCTTCAGCTTGCAACAATTCATGGCCTTATTTTCTGGAACACGCTGCGGTTGATTTTTTTGCTGGTTATAAGCTGGAAAAAATGACCATAGAGGACGGAGGTGGAAATAAAGCAAAATTCAGCCGCACCAAAGACCAAAATATAAAAATTGAATTTACTTCTTCTGTACTTTTATAACCGTTCGGACGTGCTCCCGCTTCTATGTATATCCCTATATGCAAAAAAGTTCCGGATAAAACCGGAACTTTTTATTGCTATTACTTGCCGCTCTCGATAAACCCTTCTCCGTAAACCTCACTCGTTTCCGTAATCATAACAAACGCATCCTTATCCACCTCATGTGCAGCAGACCGCACTTTCAATGCCTGCGATTTATTGCAGGCGCACAAAAGCACCTGACGGTCACGCCCCGTGTAAGTGCCAACCGCTCGAATCAGAGTAGAACCTCTGTCAATCGCTTGCGCAATATGGTCTGCAACGGCCTGCCCATGATTGGTAATAATGATAATGAGCTTGCCTGCTCCCAATCCATACATAATCTTATCAATTACTATCGAAGTCACACCGGTTGCAACCACACCGTACAAGACCGAATCAATATTGCCAAATACAGGCCATCCCAACAAAATAATAATCAAATCAATTATCATCGTGACCGCACCAAGCGACATATGTGGTCTTAACGCCTTTACCGACATGGTAAGAAAATCTGCCCCTCCAGATGAAGAACCACGCATATACAGCAAAGCCATGCCCGCTCCTAAAAACAAGCCCGAATAGAGCGCTGCTAATAATGCACTTCCCATATAGGGCGGAGACACCATCGGCAATAAGAAATCAACAAATACTGTACAAGAAATCATGGAACGTATGCTTTTCAATAAAAATCGTTTGCCCAACAAACGGTAGCTGAGCAAAATTACCGGTACATTCAGCACCAATGTCACAATACCAATGGGCACATCCCACAAATGATGAATAATCAACGCAAGGCCAGAAATGCCGCCAGGTGCAAAATTTGCTGTCTTTGCAAATGTGTAAATACCCAACCCATAAAAGAGACCACCTATCATATCCGCAAGCAAATCTAATACAAATTCCCTTGTTTTTTTGGACATTCCAAACACCTTCCTTCTCAAACGTACTCCTATAGTAACGCAATTGTTATGGCCTGTCAATCATGCCTCAGACTTTCGCTTACTGCAAAAAGTATATCCATAAACCCTTTACAAAATAAACTGTATTTGCTATAATAAATAAGCACAAGCGTCCGTAGTTCAATTGGATAGAGCGTCAGATTCCGGTTCTGAATGTTGGGGGTTCGAGTCCCTTCGGGCGTGCCAAATAAATACGCAACATTTATGACTTTAGATGTTGTAAAAACCGAAAAAGACCACTAATTATCAAACCTTTCAAGGAAGATAATGCAGTGGTCTTTTTTGTTATATATTTTTTTGAGTGGTCAAAAAACGTATATTTGTAGATATTAGATGCTGGAAAGCTGCTGGAACATAAAATCTATAAATAGCTAATATTGTATGCATAAAAATACAAATACCACTTAACT
>OERG01000071.1_pt1 | contig 24732 bp, 27 predicted proteins | sample 1539951 | NCBI WGS metagenome assembly OERG01 (sample SAMEA3891870, study PRJEB23780) | metagenome | biome: terrestrial biome; feature: animal house; material: Caecal content | place: Italy | collected 2015-05-05
AGGGGTCGCCGATCATGGTGGTGCCGCCGCCGATCAGGGCGATGGGCTTGTTGCCGGCCATCTGGAGCCGCTTCATCAAAGTCAGAGCCATAAAGTGGCCGGCAGTCAGGCTGTCAGCGGTGCAGTCAAAACCAATATAGAAAGTGGCTTTGCCCTCGTTGATCAGGTCAATGATTTCATCGTCGGTGATCTGTGCCACCAGGCCTCGGGCCTTCAGTTCGTCGTAGAGTTTCATGAAAAACAATACCTCCTGTGTCTTTGGGCAGAGAGCAAAAAAACACCCTCCGCCAACTTGAAAATTGGCAGAGGGCGAGTAATTCGCGGTACCACCTCTGTTTGCTGCCCCCTCACGGATGACAGCCTCACAAGTGCATCTCCCAGAGTATGGAGTACACTCTGCGTTTGTAACGCTCGCACGCGGCGGGACCTACTGCGGAATATTCCGGTTCAGTCTGCAGCTCCGGGAGGTAATTCATCTGAGGCTCTGCGCGCCCCTTTCACCAACCGGGGCCTCTCTGGGCAAAGCGCATCAGATTACTTGTTCCCTTCTTCGCCTTTACAATAGCTTATTCTAAAGGAAGCCGCAGCAAATGTCAAGGGTCTTGCACCCAAACCCTCAGATTTTTTCCTGGGCCGCCAGGGCCAGCATTTCCCGGGCATTGGCCAGGGAAAGTTCGGTGACGTGATCTCCGGAAATCAAATGGGCCAGCGCATCTACCCTGCCCTCTGTATCCAAGGGCAGGACCCGGGTATATGCACGATCCCCCTCCACTTGCTTTTGAATCAGCATGTGACAGTCAGCCAGTGCGGCAATCTGGGCGGTATGTGTAATGCAGAGGATCTGATGTCCTTTGGCGCTTTGGCGCAGCACCTGGCCGATTTTGCCTGCAGCCTTACCCGAGACGCCACTGTCTATTTCGTCGTAAATGACGGTAGGAACGGCATCGCGGTCGGCCAGTGCATTTTTGATGGCCAGCGTAATACGGCTCAACTCACCGCCGGAAGCAATTTTGGCAAGAGGCTTGGGCGGCTCACCTGGGTTGGTGGCGATGTAGAACTCGATACTGTCCTGCCCATGGCTGGCCAGAGGCCCGCGGCTGTGTCGAAGGCTCAGCCGGACCCCCGGCATATTCAAAAAGTCCAGTGTAGCCGAAATCCGTCGGTTCAGATCCTCAAATGCTTTGAGGCGGGTCTGGGTCAGAACCTCAGCGGCTTCCCGGGCCAGCCCATATAAGCGGAGTTTTTCTGCCTGAAGCCGTTCATGATGTTCCTGGGAGAACTGAATCCGGTTCAGCTCTTCCCTTGCCTTCTCACCAAAGGCAAGAACATCTTCTACAGTATCTCCATATTTCCGCTTCAGTTTATAAATAAGATCAAGCCGCTGCTCAATTTCGTCCAATTCTCCGTCGTTGCTCTCATAATCTTCGAGCCGAGAGACCAGGTCGGCGGAGAGATCTTTGGCCGAGTAGTACAGATCCAGCAGCTGCCCGGCGCTTTCGGCCAGGCTGCTGTCCAGCTGGGCGGCAGCATCAATGGCATTGGATGCTTCTCCCAGCAAATCCACGCCGCCGGCGGCGTCATCCCCTCCAGAAAGGGCCCCATAGGCCCGGGCAATTTGATCCCGGATGGTGGATGCGTTGGCCAGCACTTTACGGCGGCTTTCCAGCGTTTCTTCCTCCCCGGCGGTCAGAGCAGCATCGTCGATTTCCTGGACCTGATATTGCAGGAGATCGGTTTTGCGGCGCTTTTCTTCCTCATCTGTGACAAGGCTGTCCAGCTCCCGCTTGACAGCAATCAGCTCTTTATAGATTTTATAGTAGGTTTGGTATTCGGTGCGATTTTGAGCATAGTCATCCAAAATCCCTTCATGGTGGGCTGGATTCAGCAACCCCACCGAATCGTGCTGGCCATTGATATTGATTAAGCCGCCGCATAGTTCCCGCAGGATGGCAGCAGTTGCCGGCATTCCATTGATCCGGCAGACGCTCTTGCCTTCTGCGGAGATCTCACGGGTCAACAACAGTTCATCGCTTCGCTCGTACCCTGCCTTTTCCAGACTATCCTGCACAGAGGAAGGTACTTCTTCAAAGGCAGCCCGGATGACCGCTTTGGGAGCGCCTGAACGGACCAGTTCTCTGGAAGTGCGATTGCCCAAGATTGCGTTGATCGAATCAATCAAGATGGATTTGCCTGCGCCGGTTTCACCGGTCAGCACATTCAAGCCCTTTTGGAAATGGACGTCTGCCTTTTGGATGACGGCCACATTTTCAATTTGCAAGCTGCTCAGCATTCCATAGCCTCATTTTCTGCTTTTACTTGCGGACAATATAACGTTCCAGTTCAGCGCTGATGTTTTTGGCATCCCGCTCAGAGCGGACCAGGACCAAGAAAGTATCATCGCCGGAAAGAGAACCAACAACGTTTTTCCACTGCATCGAGTCAAAGACCTGACAGGCCGCATTGGCCATACCGGAATAGCACTTGATCATGACGATATGCCCGGCATAGTCTACCTGCAATACAGATTCCCGAAAGATGGTCTCAAAGCGCTCCTGCACCTTGGGGTCATACCGGTCACTGTGGCTGGATACATAGCGATAGCCTTCTTCGGTGGCAGCTTTTACCAGGCAGAGTTCCCGGATGTCCCGGGAAATAGTGGCCTGGGTTACGTCATAGCCTTCCTGGTTGAGATAAGCCTGCAGTTCTTCCTGGCGGCTGATGGGATGCTCCCGGATCAGCCGAAGAATCGCCTGCAGCCGTTCAGTCCGTGTTTTGGAATCTTCTTGGGGTTTGCGGCTCATGGGAATCCGCCTCCTTCTCCTCTATCCTGACGATTTGTAGTCCATGTGCGGGATTCTGGCACAGCATCAAAATACTTGACCTGCAGCTGCACTGGCGGGCTTCAGAACTCTTTTTCTGATTCACCACAGCTTATGGTCGGACACCAGAAAAAGATTGTTAAGTCCGGCTTCGCAGCTTCTGGTCAATGGCCTGGAATTGCTCTGCTCTGCTGAAGGTAATCAGCTGAATGACCTGATCTGATAATCGAACCATGGCTGTGGCACCTGCGCGCAGCGGATAGCCGCTGTGACCGTCACAGCTGATAAATACTTCGTTATCCACTACCTGACCAACGCAAATATGGATTTTGCGCTCCTGCGCAAAAACCATGGCAGGCGTTGCCAGGCTATGAGGACAGATGGGGGTTACAACGATGCCTTTGGTCTGGGAGTCCAGAATGGGCCCGCCGGCAGCTAGCGAGTAGGCGGTCGAGCCGGTGGGCGTCGCCACAATGACGCCGTCCCCGCGGAAGTGCTCTACCAGAATATCATCACAGTAAACACTGAAATCAATGGCCTGCTGCAGGCGTCCTTTGGTTACCACTACGTCATTCAGTGCATGACCTTCCCAGCCGGTATCTCCCAGAACACGTACATACAAGAGCATCCGGGTGTCCAGATTATACAGGCCATGGGCCACTGCGCTGAGCTTGGTCTCCAGCTCGTCCACCTCACAGGTGGCCAGAAAGCCGCATCGTCCCAGGTTGATGCCCAGAATGGGCTTGTGGTAATTCAGTGTTTGGTTGGCAACCTGAAGAATGGTGCCATCTCCGCCAATGGTCAGGATGACGTCGGTTTTTTCAAGACACTCAGTGAAAGGCAAGTACTGCACACCGGCAATATTGCAGGCAGGGCGCAGATCCTGATCCATCAGAACCACAGAGCCATGATTCTGCAGAATCTGTGCTGCACGGAGGGCCACGTCACCGGCAGAACTTTTGCCGGTATTGGGGGCTATGTAGACTGTCATGGAATCTACCTCCTGCCAGGGATTGTCAGCGATCCAGGGTCTGGTGGCTGGCAGCTACCACGGCAGCTGCAGCGTCTTCTCCCAGGGTGCAGGGATCGCTGCTCTTTTCCACGAACATCAAATATTCGATATTTCCTTCCGGTCCTTTGACAGGGCTGAAATCCAGGCCCCGTACTGCGAAACCGTTGGCTGCAGCATAGCCCATGGCATTGATCAGGACTTCCTTGTGGGTGGCAGGATCCCGGACCACGCCGTTTTTGCCGACTTTCTCCCGACCAGCCTCAAATTGGGGTTTGACCAGGCAGACGCCCACAGCGTCGGAAGTAGTGACTGCCTGTGCCACCGGGAAGATATGGTGGAGAGAAATGAAAGACACATCCACACTGAAGAATTCAATTTGATCATCCAGCTGGTCGGGGGTTACATTGCGGATGTTGGTCCGCTCCATGTTCACCACACGGGGATCCGTGCGGAGGCTCCAGGCCAGCTGGCCGTATCCTACATCTACAGCATAGACTTTGGCAGCGCCATTCTGCAGCATGCAGTCGGTAAAGCCGCCGGTAGATGCGCCAATGTCCATGCAAACCTTGCCTTTGGGGCTCATGGGGAAAACCTGCATGGCTTTTTCCAGTTTGAGGCCGCCCCGGCTCACATAGCCGATGTCGTGACCGCGAACCTCCACAACATCATCTTCTTTTACCATATCGCCGGCTTTATCTGCTTTCTGACCGTTGATATAAACAACACCGGACATGATGATGGCTTTGGCGCGCTCACGGCTCTGAATCAGGCCGTTCTGCACCAGATATTGATCCAATCGCGTTTTCATATACGCTCCTTTTTCTCTGTCAAAGCTGTTTGTACCATTTGCACCAGATGCTCTGCATCCAGCCCCAGGATATTTTTCAGTTGAGGGACAGTGGCATGTGTCAGCTTTGTATTGTCTACACCACGATGGAGATACTGCCCTTTCCAACCATCTTCCATAAGACGGGTCAGCAGGTGTTCACCAATGCCGCCCGCTTCGACACACTCTTCAGCAAACAGAATAACTCTGGATTCTGCGATATCACGCAAAAACTTATCTGTAAAGGGAAACACCTTTACAAGTTTGCAGACGCTGTTCTGGATGCCTTTGGAGTCTAAAATATGGCTGGCCTCCAACACATCGTCTACTTCACTGCCGTAACTGATCAGAAGAATGTCGGACTGGGGCGTATTTACCAGGAAATCATAATCCTGGCCGGTGCACTGGTACTGAGACAGTGTTTTGGTCTCTCCACCGCGCGGGTAGCGAATGGCCTGCGGACCTTGAAATTCCTTCCCCATCAGTTTGACAAGCCAGTAGGACAGTTCCGCATAGTTGGATGGCGAATAAATAGGAATACCCATCTGGCTCAGATAGGCTGGATCATAGACGCCCTGATGGGTTTCTCCATCAGCCGGAACCAGTCCCGCCCGATCAATGGCAAAAATCACTTTTTCCTGTAGAAGCGTGACGTCATGGATCATCTGATCATAAGCACGCTGGAGAAAGGTGGAGTAGATGGCGACCACCGGCAACATCCCCTGGCTGGCAAGACCAGCCGCAAATGTCACCGCATGCTGCTCTGCCATTCCAACATCGAAAAAGCGATTGGGATAAGCATGCCCAAAGAACTGCAGGCCTGTGCCGTATTTCATGGCCGCTGTGATGGCACAGACCTCAGGCCGTGCCGAGGCGGCTTCACAGAGTTTCTTTCCAAAGACGGTGGAAAAAGAAGCCGGAGCGGCTACCTCTGGATCAGGCACAAAAGAAGCCGAAATGCCATGGTACTCGCCAGGATTTTGTTCGGCTGGCTCATATCCTTTTCCCTTGGTAGTGACCACATGCAAAAACAACGGCCCTGAACGGACCATCACATTGCGGAAGGTATGCTCCAGATTCAGAACGTCGTGACCATCCAAAGGGCCGAGGTACTGAAAGCCCATGTCCTCAAACATGGTGGAATCGTACATTGACCGTCGGATCACTTTTTTGGCGCGGCTCAGAAATGCCCGCAGCGGGGGGCCTATCAGAGGAACGCCTTCAATGGTATCACTGAGATGGCGATTCATCTGAAAATATTTGGGGTTTGCCCGCAGATTGGTCAGATAACGGGCCATAGCGCCGACATTTTTGGAGATCGACATTTTATTGTCGTTGAGAATGACCATCAAGTTGTCCAGAGAAGCAATGTTGTTCATGCCTTCATAGACCATGCCGCCTGTAAAGGCGCCATCCCCAATGATGGCGACCACCCAGCCGGGCTCTTTTTTAAGCTTTTTGGCCCATGCCATGCCGATTGCCAGAGAAAGAGCGGTGTTGCCGTGCCCGGCAATAAAAGCGTCATATTCACTTTCCCGCGGGTTGGGAAAACCGGAAATCCCATCCAACTGCCGTAAATGGGCAAAGCCGGCCTTTCGGCCAGTAAGAAGCTTATGCGTATAACATTGATGCCCAACATCAAAGACGATTTTGTCCTGAGGCAGGTCCAGCGCACGATGCAAAGCAACCGTCAGCTCGATGGCTCCAAGATTTGAGGCGAGGTGTCCGCCAGTGTGCATGACACTGTCCACCAGAAAACTTCGTATTTCACCGCACAGCTGAATCGTCTGTTGTTCGCTCAGCTGTTTGACATCGTCTGGCCCTGTAATCAGATTCAGCAAAGGCGTATCCATCCGATCACCACCTGATACACTGCCTGCTCCATCAGCCCATCATCGAGGACAGAGGATACAGAAAACCAACGGCTGCTCCCACAATCAGGCCTGCATAGACCTGAAGAGGGGTATGACCCACCATTTCCTTCAGGTGCATATTCTGCAAAAAGGGAGAATGGCTTTCGCCTTCTTCCAGCCACATTTCAATGATATTGTTCAGAACCTTGGCCTGCTCACCGGTTTCATGGCGAACGCCCATAGCGTCATGCATGGTAATGATAGCGATCACGCATGCAATGGCAAACAGAGAGGAATGCACCCCCTCAATCCGGCCCGTTGCAACCACCATGGCGCATACTGTAGCGCTGTGAGCGCTGGGCATGCCGCCATCTCCCACCATACGCTCCAGCTGCAGTTTCCCGGCGAGGATCGAGCTGATGGTGGTTTTGATCAGCTGGGCGATCAGCCATCCCAAAATTGAGATGGTAAGAATTTCGTTCCATGTCAAAATGTTTCGAATAAATTCCATCGTCCGCTTCCCTTCCTTTTCCTATTGTATTCATATACCGAAGTTCAGACAGATCAGCTGTGCCGCTCCAGCATGGCACTGGCGAGCTGTTCCAAGAATGCCGACTGATCACCAAAGGCCGTATGTACGGCCTCGCAGGTATCCTGATTCACCTGCTGTGCCAGCGTCATAGCGCCATCGGGACCATAGAGGGTCACAAAGGTGGTCTTTCCGTTGGCCTGATCGCTTCCAGCAGGCTTGCCCAGCTGCTCGGTGGTGGCAGTGGCGTCCAGTACATCATCTACGATCTGGAACACAAGACCCAGTCCATAGGCATACTGCTCCAGTGCTTCCCGCTGAGCCTGATTTGCGCCGGCAGCGGCAGCGCCCATCTGGACGGCTGCATTGATAAGGGCGCCGGTCTTGTTGCGGTGAATCTGCAGCAGCTGGCTTTCGGTGGTGTCGAGGACCTCATATTTCAAATCCAGTTCCTGCCCGTAAACCATGCCGCAGCTGCCGGCGCCGCTGCTCAGGGCTTTCACAGCCTGGATGCAGACTTCCGGCGACGCCGGAGCCTGTGCCACGGCTTCAAAAGCTTCTGTCAGCAGGACATCCCCGGCCAGCAGCGCCGTCGCCTCTCCAAATGCCTTGTGGCAGGAAGGGCGACCGCGCCGCAGGTCGTCATTGTCCATGCAGGGCAGATCATCGTGAATCAAGGAGTAGCAGTGCAGCATTTCCACGGCAGCGGCAAAGTGCTCTGCTGCCGTGGCGTCGCCGCCCAGCATATCACATACGCTGAGTACCAGCACAGCACGCACACGCTTGCCGCCGCCCATCAGGCTGTATCGGGCGGCCTGGCACACCTGGGATTCTGCCGGCAGATACCGCCGGCAGGCTTCTTCCAGGGCGCGCTTGGCCCGGACAAGATAAGCATTATACTGCTCCTGGTAATTCATCTCTGTTCCTCCACATCGTTTTTCACTTCCGGCCCCTCCGGGGCCTCGCCTGCAGCGGCCAGGCGGCTGTCGATTTCTTCAATCTGCAAGGATACCTTGCCCAGGGTCCGGCTGCAGTATTCCACCAAACTGGCTGCCTCTGCGTACAGTTTAACAGATTCGGCCAGCGAAGTATCATCGCTCTGCATCTTTGCAAGAATATCTTCCAGGCGGGTCATACCTTCTTCAAAGGTTTTCGGTGCTTTCATGGGTTTCCTCCACTGCAGTGACAATACATTGTGCGCGGCGGTGTGCCGTCATAAGGCGGATGGTCTCTCCTTCCTTCAGCTGGTCCGCCTGGCGGACCTTTCCATCAGGTCCGGCGACCATAGCATATCCCCTGGCCAGAACCTGGTAGGGATTGAGAGACCCTGTCAGCTGTGCCGCATGAGACAGCTGGCGGCTTTTATCTTTCCAGCATATGCGGCTGCTGGTGTGCAGTGTTTTGCACAGGGAAGAAAGCTCGGCTTTTGCAGTTTCCAGCTTTCGGCGAGCCAGGCCGCTTTCCAGAGCCTCTGTGCAGAGTTTGCATTTAGTATAGCATATCTCCCGGCGCTTTTGCATATTTTCATGCATATTTCCTTCGATTTCCCACAAATGCCGTTGCAAAGCTTCCCGATCCGGGACAGCCAGCTCGGCAGCAGCCGAAGGAGTAGGCGCACGGCAGTCGGCCACAAAATCCAGAATGGTGTAGTCAATTTCATGACCGATGGCGCTGATCAAAGGGGTCTTGCAGCGGTAGGCAGCGCGAGCAATGATTTCGGCATTGAAAACCCACAGGTCTTCCCTGCTGCCGCCGCCGCGGGCCACGATGATTTCGTCCACCCCCAAACGGTCCAGACGCCCAATGGCTGCTGCAATTTCCTCTGCAGCCTCAAAGCCTTGTACATTGACCGGGCATAAGATCAAGTGAACAGCGGGCCAGCGGCGTCCCATCACGTTTTTGATATCCTGCAGGGCTGCGCCTGTACGGCTGGTCACAAGGCCGATGCGCTCCGGGAAGGAAGGCAGCTGCTTTTTGTGCTCGGAAGCAAAAAGGCCCTCTGCCTGCAGTTTGGCCTTCAGTTGCTCCAGTGCCAGCTGAGCTTCGCCGATGCCATCGGGAAACATAGCATTGACATAGACCTGGAAAGCGCCGTCGCGTTCATACAGGGTAACACGGCAGCGGACCACAACCCGCATTCCCTCCTGGGGGCGGAATGCAAGACGCTGGGCATCGGAACGGAACATCACGGCCTTGACGCTGCACTGGCCGTCCCGCAAAGAAAAGTAGCAGTGACCGCTTTTGGCATTCTGAACAAAGTTGGCGATCTCCCCCCGCAGGGCCAGATCATACAGGACGTCATTGCGGTCCAGCAAAGTTTTCACATAACGGTTCAGGGCTGTAACGGTAATTACTTCAGCCATAAGCCTGCCTCCCGTGCAGCAAGAATCGAAACGCCGATGGCGTTGTCACTGGCGTACTGCGGCGGCACAAACAGCACCGATGGCAGCCGGCGCTGCACCCACTCCCGAATGATATTGCTGCTCATGACACCGCCGGCACAAACCACCGGCAAATCAGAATACTGTTTCAGCGCGGCACGGGTCATTTTGACCACAGTATCAGCCACACAGAGCAGGCAGTACTTGCAGACGTAGGCCTGGCTTTTTCCCTGTGTCAGCAAAGCATTACATTGATTTTCCAGGCCGGAAAGGCTGCAGGTCATTCCCTTGACCGACGCCTTGGGTTTGATGTCCTTCTGGCATTCTGCGGCCAGCCGGGAAACCTCGGCGCCGGCCGGAAATGCAAACCCCAGCTTGACCCCCAACCGATCCACCGCCTGGCCGGCATAAAGATCGCTGCTGGACCCCAGCAGGTCAATCTGACGCACCTGATCGCAGAGCAGCAGGTCGGTGGTGCCGCCTGAAATATGGAACAGCAGCACTTTTTGTTCGAACAGGGCCGGGCCTTTGGCCGCAAAGAGAGCGGCCGCAGCATGGCCCTGCTGGTGTGTTGTGCGGATCAGAGGGATCCCCCTGGCTAAGGCAAAAGCCTGTCCGGCATTCACGCCTGCCAGAAAGCATGGCATGTAGCTGCCCTCCACAGGACGGGGTTTTTCTGAGACGCCTACAGCCTGGATCCGGGTCAGATCAAACTCGTTTCCCAGTTCAGCCAGCATACCTGGCAAGGCAGCAGTGTGGTGAAAAAGTGCATCGCTCTGACGCAGGCCCAGCTGACCTTCCTTCACCGGAAGAAAACGCTTTTTTGCGCAAACAACCTCCCCGGCTGTATCAAAAACAGCCAGAGAGGTCGCATAGTTGCTGGTATCAATGCCCAGTGTATAACTCACAGCTTAGCAGGCTCCTCTTTTGCGTCGACCGCGTCGGCATCCTCGTCGACGAGGCCGGACTCGCGGGCAACGCTTCCCAGCAGGCCATTGACAAACTGATAGTCCTCTTCGGCGCCATATTTCTTGGTGAGCTCCACAGCCTCATTGATGGCAACGCTGGGCTTGTGCTCAGGGCCATACAGCATCTCTGCAATGGCCAGACGCAGAATGGTAATGGTCACACGGGGAATGCGCTCCATGGTCCAGCCCCGCAGATGATCTCGGATCTGATCATCCACTTCGGCCGAGTGGTCATAATAGGTGCGCAGCAGGCAGGCGCCGAAATCATCGACGGGGTGCTCCTCATCGTTTTCACGATTGGCGTCCAGAGCTTCCTGTAAGGGCAGCTCGCCAAAAGTCTGGGAAAAAGCCAGCAGGAACGCATTTTCACGGGCCTGGCGGCGAGGCATCTGATTTTCCATAATATTCCTCTCACAACATCAAAGTCCTCTCTGCAGAAAAATCCTGCAGAGAGGCTGCTTTTTGTATTCTGTTTCAGGGTTACTCTGCAGCAGGCTGGTCGGCCACCAAACCGGCAACCACCAGATTGACCCGGCTGACGGTGACATGGGTCATGTTCTGGACTGCATTTTTCACATTCTTCTGTACCTTTTCAGCGATCACCGGAACACAGGTGCCAAAGCGGACAATCAGGTTCAAGGTGATATCTGCAGTGCCCTCCCGCATTTCTACCGTTACGGGCGACTGAAGATTGACCATCTCCAGCAGCTCTTTGGCCTTCTTGCTCTGCTGCCGGCCGCAGGAAACATCGGCCACACCATCGATCTCCATGGCTGCACAGCGTGCAATTTTGGCGATCACGTCGGTAGAAATCTGAAGGCTCCCGCCCATAAGATCCATGTTCTGCATATCCATTCTACGGTCCTCCGTTCATTCCGGCACGACTGCATGCTGTTGCTTGTGTCAGGCTACTGCATACCCCGGCCTTTGTTTGAGTCTTGCCCTCTGCCGCGCGTTCATGCACGGTCCATCCGCTTTTTTAAAGCTGCCTGAATTTTGAGGGCAATGAACCATTCTGCTGTTATTATACCATCCTTTTTTCATTTTCACAACACTCAGGCCGGTAAAAAAATACTTTCCTTGTGGGATGGCAACAAGAGCAAAGCCACTCTTGCGCAGGAACGCATTCTTTCGGCGGAAATCTTCTTATTTCACCTCTACCACAGTGATGTTTTGGGCTGTAACATTGCTCTTGCTGATCACAATGTCCCGGATCTGGGCCACCTGGGATGTGGTGAGAGGTTCCCCAGAGGTCATCACGGTCAGGTCGGCCCGGCTCGACTGGAGGAAGCACAGGCAGTCTGCAAAACCTTTCGCCTTGATCAATGTCTCTATTTCGGTTTCAGCATTGATATCTTCCAGATTGGCGGTCAGCTGCGCCGTGTATTCAGCCTTTTCAGAGTCAGACAGGGAGGAATCCTTCATGGTTTTCTGAATGGTATCCAGCGCCTCGTCATGAGCCTTTTCCCGCTTGAGGCGTGCCTCGTCAAAGAACTGGCTGCCGGTATCATTGGCAACGCTGACCAGCTGGGCCTCACCATAGTTTTTGTTGGCAGCAGAAGCCGCTTCTGCTTCGGTGAGCAGGGCATCCGTTACCTGGCCCGACGAACTGCCTGATCCGGAAGAAGCATCGGAGGAGGCATCTGACGATGCCGAAGTTGCAGCTGCTGCAGTTTCCACGGCCACAGTGTCCAGATCGGTCCGGGCGTACTGCCAGTTCAGGTAACATGCCACTGCCAGTGCGGCAGCCAGGGTCACAGCGGTGGTGCGGCGGGTACTCTTGGCTATATTTCTCATACTTCGGTTCCTCCCTTAGGTGGTTTGCGCATTTAAAGAAAAATATGCAGGCAGCGGGGCGGGCATACCCGCCGCCGCAGTTCAATGTACTATCCGCGCTGTTCTACGCAGATTCGGTTGGATGGGACATCCAGCAGTGCGGACAGCAGCGAAGTGATCCGTGCCTGGACACCCACGTCACCGCCTCCCTCACAGACAACTGCCACACCGCAGATGGTGGGCAGATAGATCGTCTCCTCCAGAGCGGTGCCGTCCTCCAGCAGGACGTGGGTCTGCTGGCTTTGATTTTGGCCGGTTTGGGTATCCGTCGCATAAATCCTCTCCTCCCCGCTTTCCAGTGTGATCATAACGGTGGTTTCACCTGCCCCTGCAATTTGCTGGATCAGGCCAGACAGCTGCGTCTCCAGTTCATCCTGATAAGAAGCAGCCGACTGGATGGTATGGATTTCCGAGGGCGTTTCCTGAGCAGCCTGGGAAGGCCACAGCTCGCTCAGTAAAATCAGTACCATGGCTGCCACACCCAACACGACAGCCAGAGAAGATGTTTTGGGCTTTCCCCTGGTCTGTTTAAACCAGGCAGCCAACTGTTCCTGCCATGCCATGTGTTATCCCCCTTCTGCCTGTCCGGCCCAGTAAATGGCACTATCATCGAGATCCAGTTCACTGCACAGCAAAGTTTCGATGGTGCTGCGCTGCTGGCTGTTCGTTTCTGAGCCGGCAGATAGTTCCACCTGGGCTGCTCGTATACCGGACTGGGAGGACTGCAAGTCTACAGCCACGGACACCGTAAGGCCAGTCTCGTGGGAGATCTGCTCTTCCAGCTGGGCAGACAGGCTTGCCTCCGCCTGCAGCAGGATGGTCTCTTCTACACTGCCAAAACTCGCTGCCGGGAGATCAGGAGAAGTGAACGACAGAATTCCAGCCCGGATTTCAGGCAGGGCATGGAAAAAGGCTACTAGAATATATAAGCCGGCGGCAGCCTTTATGCACTGCCTGCCCCAGACGTCCCCCAGAAGCTGGCCGACCAGTTCCGCACAGACACAGGCAATGCAGAAAACGGCCACCGCTGTTTTAAGCTGCTGCATCTGTCAGCCACCTCCCACCATAAACAGCAGGGCTGTACCCAGTACTGCAATGCCAAAGAACAATGCAGTAGCGGCGGCCAGTCCCTGCACTGCTTCCCGCAGACAGTTGAACAGAGCTGCACACCGTTTGATGCCGGCAGCGCTGCAAAGCAGTTCGCATCCAAAAAGCAGAACAGTGTGAACCATCAGGATCATATACAAAGGAAGGAACTCTGCACCCAGAAAGACGATGGCGGCAAACCCAAGGCCGCTTTTCAGCAGCTGCATACCGCTCAGAACAGTGCTGGCTGCATCACTGAGGCTCTGGCCCACAATGGGAACTGTTCCTGTCAGGAACCGCCCCAGCTGCTGGCTGGCCGAATCAAGCTGACAAGTAAAAATCCTTTGCAGACCTAAAATGGCTCCAAAAGCCCGTCCGGACCATCTCAGAACCTTTTGGAAGAGCTGACCAACGCTGCGGCACGCAGCTGTCAGAGCTGCTTCAGTACTGATGCAGCATGCCGTGCTGAGGGCGAGATAACAGTGAAAGAGAGGTGTAACCCAGCTGCTGAGCACTTGCGTCAACAGAGACAATCCACTCAGAAAAAGTCCCCCTGCGGCAGCGGCTGCTGTCACCTCTCCCCCGGCTGCCAGGACGCCTTCATAAACCGGGATAAAACCCAGCATGTACAGCCGCCAGCTATCCAGTTTGCCGCAGACAGTTTGTGCCAGGGCAGCCAGGGTCGTCCAGCACAGGATGGCACTGCCGCCTGCTGCAGCCAGGTCCAGCAGCTCGCCCTTCTCCCCTCCGATCAGGAAAGAGACAAGCATGACCAGAAGAAGAAACAGGAAGATCTGCGCATAGCCTCCCACCGAATCCTTGAATGTTTGAAGCAAGTCTCCCGGGAGGATCTTCTGGATGGCTTCCAAAGGATTCTGTACAAAATCCTCCATGGTGACTGGCGAATCATCCAGATATGGTTGCCAGCTCTCGCTGCCGGGCAGGGCAGCCTGTCCGCTGGAGTCGGCTGTGCCGGCGGCCTGCGAGGCCGGAGCTCCAAGCACAAGGAGTGCGGCAAGTATCAGTGCCCATAGCAGATGCTTTATCCTGTCAATTTCCATATCATCTCACAGACCTCCTCCAACAGCGGCCAGAGAGCCGCCAAAGTAAGAATCCGTCCGGCAAAAGCGGTACACCAGGCAAGTGCTTCGGCTTCAGCCTCCCTGCAGACGGCACAGGCATAGTCAGTCAGCAGCAGAACACCTGCGCAGCGCAGCAGGCTTGTAAATGCAATGCCCTCCACCCGGTTTGCTAGGGCCGTCAGCCCTGCAAGGATGCCGTCCATCCAAAAGACCAGCCGCGCAAGAATGACAAGGCCAGCTGCCAGGGACAACAGCAGAGCAAAAGCCGGGGCCGATTTGCGCAGCAGGCCATACAGCAGAGCAGCAGCAATGGCCAATCCAAGGGTAGGAAGCAAACTGTCCATCATGGGTGGTCCCCTATAGCTCAAAGAGGGATTTGATGGTCACAAAGAGCTCGCTGATCTGCTGTACCAGCATGGACAGGACCACCACAAGACCCGCCAATGTGGTCATCATAGCCTGATCTTCCCGCCCTGAACGGATCAGCAGCTGGTTGAGTACGGCAACAATGATCCCGATGGCTGCTATTTTGAATACGAGATCGATATCCACGCCCTGTCATCTCCTTTTTCGCTACATCACCAGCAGACCCAGTAGTGCGCCGGCGGCTAGACCAAGGCGCCGGTCCAGACTAAGGGAAAGCTGCTCATCCTGTCTGGCCTGTGTGAGAAAACCGTCGAACCGCTGCAGGTAGTAATCCAGCCGAGCACACTCCTGTTTGGCGTCGGTATGTCCAAGACCTGAAAAGCATTCCGCAAAGCACGCTGCCTGCTCCCGGTTCAATAAGGCCGGCGGATGCAGGTTTTGAAAACAGGTTCCCTGATAAAAGACTGCTTTCATAGGGCTATCCGGTGGATATTCGGAAGAGAGCGCCCGATACAAGCGATTCAGATCAGTGCGGCGGCAGTCAATCTCTTGCCGCAGACGCAGCAGCAGTCCCACAATTTCCTCCAGTGTGCGCCGCCGGGCGGTGTATTTCTGCCGCCGGGTATCCCCGGCACAAAACCCACAGAGGGTTAAAAGAGCCGCTGCTGCCAGACGCAGAGCAGTGCCGTTCATACCATGGCTACCTCGCGTATCTCTCCGGGAGCTTGTCTGCCGGTAAGCTGCACCAGAACCCGGAGCATTTTATTTTGTTTCATGTACATCACTTGCGGGCGGCAGAGCGCTTCTTCAAGACTGGCGGCATGAAGGCTGGCAATGCAGTCTACGCCGCCGAAAAAGCCCTGTTCCAATTGCTTTACTTCTTCCATACTCCCCAGCTCATCCAACACAATAACCTGCGGAGCCAGTGTACGCAGTGCCATTTGGATGGCCTGTCCCTTGGGAAGGCCTGCAATGAAATCCACCGGCGGCCTGGAATACCGGCAGGATGGTGGCCAGAGTTCCTCTCTTTCGTCGATGACAGACACGGCTTTCCCCTGCTCTGCCAGAAAGGAAATCATATTCCGCAGCAGGGTTGTTTTGCCGCTGTCTGGTTCTCCTGCAACCAGCATCCCTACAAAATGGACCTTCAGCTGCTGAACCAACTGATGTGGCAGAGGAATTTGCCGAATGCGAGCGATTCTGAGATTCAGTGAGTGGACAGTCTGCAGGATGATCCCGTCTTCCGGGTGGACCAGATATTTGCCCCCCACGCCGACCCGATGCCCGCCGGGCAATGTGATATATCCCCCGGCCAGCTCACTTTGATGGGTGTGAACAGACCCGTCACAGAGATGATAAAAGGCCTCTTCCACCTGAGCCTGCGTTGGGCGCAGGGTTTTCAGAACGGCCGGGCAGCCGGGCAGCTGTGCAGCAGGACACAGAGAACCGCCCACGTTGACCCAAATCAAACATCCGGCACGCAGGCGGATTTCATGAATTCGGCTGGCCGTATCAGGGCTGATGCTGCACAATGGCCTTGCCAGGAAATCCGGCAGCGCTTCTGCAACTTGTCTGTACGCATCCATTATCTTTTCCTCCTCAACAGAGCAGATTGGCATCCGTTCACCCGGCCTGCCCGGGTTACAACACTATATGGGACAGCCTGTTCTTTTAGAACTGCGTGTCCATTTGTACAAAAAAGACCGCAGCACTCTACTGCGGTCTGACTTCTCGGTTCTATTCTTCCAGCTGATCGGCCTGGGTCAGCATGGTTTCGGCAAAAATAGCGTAGCCACGGGTGGGGTCATTTACCAGAACGTGGGTCACGGCTCCTACCAGCCGCCCGTTTTGAAGAATGGGGCTGCCACTCATCCCTTGCACGATGCCGCCGGTTTCGCGCAGCAGATCCGGGTCAGTTACATGAATGACCATATTGCGGACCGATTCGGCATCTGTCACTTTTTCGATCTCCACATCATAGAGCTTGGGGGTCTGACCCAGTGTGGTGGTCAGAATTTGGGCGGGGCCTGTCACGACTTCCTGGGCGAAAGCAACTTCCATAGATTGCCCTGTAAACTCAGCGCGGGTTTCCCCGTAGACGCCGTTCTCTCCGTTGATCTCAATGGTACCTACGGCGTGGCTTCCAATGAATTTGCCCTTCAGTTCTCCGGGACTGCCAGCTGTGCCAATGGTGCATCCTACAATTTCACAGGGTACAATCTCCCCGCTGCGCAGGGCTATGCTCTGACCGGTGTCTCCGTCGCTGATGGAATGTCCCAGCCCAGCAAAGATGCCTTGCTCTTCCTCAATAAAGGTCAAGGTCCCCACACCGGCGGAAGAATCCCGCACCCACATACCGGCACGCCACTCATTGGCGACGGCATCCCAGCAGGGCGTAAGGGTTGTCTGTTGCTGCTGTCCGTCCCGGACATAGATGACGCGGACCGGTTGGCCTGCGGCAGCTTCCAGAGCTGCCTTAACCTCATCGTTGCTCTCGGTGGATGTGTCTCCGATACAAATCACCCGGTCACCAAGACGAAGTCCTGCCTCTTTGGAGGGGTTCACTGGAACACCGTCGCTGCCGTTGATATCGGTAAATCCTACGATCAGAGCCCCTTCTGAAAACATCTTGACGCCGAAAGGGGTGCCGCAGACGGTGACCGTCTGACGCGGTGTAATAACGGCCTGCACCTTTTTAACCGGGAAGATCCCGCCGATGGACAAGGTAGTCTGATAACTTCCCACCGTCCGGGTACTGACAACATTTTGGGTATTGCCGCTGCCCAGTGGTTCCACGTAGGCAAAGCGGGGCAGCACCAATGCCTGTCCTGGTTCCAGATAAATGTGATCGGGCAGGCTGCTGTATAGCCATCCCAGGGAACAGACAGCAGCTGTCGCCAGATAAGCAGCACAGATCCGCCATGCCCGATGCCAGGCATGGGTTGTGGAGTCGATGGAATGTTTCACGTTTGCACTCCCTTGTATTGATTTTAAATCTCTGGGTTCTTTTTCATTCCGATACAGGTTGGCCAGAGGGCTCTAAGCAGGTAGGCCAGCAGACAGATTCTCCAGAGGGCAGCTGTCAGCCAAAGAAGCAGCAGCAGGGCATCCAGGCGGGAAAAATACCCCAGTGCCCAGGCGCGGAGCAATTCCAGTCCCTGATAGTCAGAAGATACCGCTCTGCCCAGGACCAGATCCAGGACCAGGGCATACCCGGCCTGAACGCCGTAACTCCAAAAAGGCAGAAAGATCCCTTGATGGGCCTTCTTTTTCTGACACAGAAGCGGCAGGGCAAAATATTCTGGATAGATGGGGATCGGCGGCCATCTGCCGCCCCAAACCGGTGCGCCCTCGGCTGTAAAAAGTCTCTGCCAGTGCATCTGGCTTCCGATACCTGCCAGGCATACCAGCGCCCCGGCGGCCAGCAGCCACCACACCGCCCTGGCAGACCGGTCCAGAGCACTGGCTTTCATTTCCCAGGACACCAGGAGCAGAATGGGCAGGACAGCAATGAGGCCGTTGGAACCAAAGTGCTCCCGGCAAACAGTCTGGGCTGCACAGGCAGTCCGAAACAGCTCCATTCCAAACCAGCCTAAAAAGATCCAGGCACCCAGTCGAGAAAGAAAACCTGCGCCGCTGAACAGCTGGCATTTCAAGGCCAGAAGGTAAAAGCAGCCCGCCCCGATCACCAGCCCCAGCGTACTGAGGAGGCCGAACAGGATGGTGCTGCGGGCTGAGTACTCCCCCGCCGGGCTGTAAAAGCAGTTTGAAAGGGTGGCCGTGACAAGACCAAGCCCCAATGCAGACAGAGAAAAAGTGTATTTGTTTTCCTGGCCCATCTTATCCCCTCCTCTGCCAGATATTGAAAGGCTGGCGGGACATCCGCCGGTAATCCCGACGGATGACGCCATCTTCCACCAGCGGCTTGTGGGGAAAAGGATGCTGAGCCAAATAAGGTACCCCCATGGCCGATACATCGGACAGACTAAACAGAAAGACCAGGAAAATGGCGGCCAAACCCACAGGCCCGGACAGTCCGGCTGCTATAACCACCATCAGGCGCAGCAAGGTGGCCGGTTCATACAGAGATGGCGTGATGAACAGGGCTACCGAGGTAATGCATGCCGTCAGGATCACCGGCGTACTCATCAGTCCGGCGGCGACGGCAGCATCTCCAATGATCAGGGCAGCAACCAGGCTGACTGAATGACCCAGAGACTGGGGCATCCGGAGCCCTGCTTCCCGGATCAGTTCCAGGATCAGGATTACCATGACCATCTCAGCGAAAAGAGGCAGAGGAGTTCCCTGTTCAGCTGCGGCAATCTTGGAGAGGAGCTGGGGCGGAATCAATTCGGGCAAATAAACCGCCAGGCAGACAAATACACCTGGCAGGAAGATGGTCAGATAAAAAGAAGCATATTTTAAAATCCGGATGAAGGAGGAAAAGAAGGCCGTGGTGGCGTAGTCATCCAGACACTCAAAGTTTTCTGCAAACAGTGCCGGCAATACCAGGACGGATGGACTGCCGTTGACCATAATCACAATTTTGCCTTCACAGAGCTTGGCTGCGGCCACCGCGGGACGCTCCGTATAGCTCACAGGGGTAAAAAGCCGAAAACGGACCGGCAGCAGCCATGGAACAAAGTAACTGGAATCCAGCAGCAGTTCCGGGTTTGCATTTTTCAGGATGTCCCGGATTTTGGCCACAGCCTGGGCGTCGGCTTTATCCCGCCGATAGCACAGCGCGTATTCCGTTTTCATGGCGGTATCGGCCTGGGAGACTTCCATGACAAGGTTATCGTTCCGGATCAGGCGCCGCAGCAAACTCAGATTGACCCGCAGCAGATCCGAAAAGCCTTCCCGGCTGCCCCGGAGATTGCCTTCTCCAGAGGGCTCTCCGATGGACCGGAATTTCAGGTTTTGGACCGAGAAGGCGATCCCCTGGCTGCAGCCATCCAAAAGCAGAACCGCAAATCCGGCAGTTAGACGCATGACTACATCATCCAAAGACCGCACAGGCGTACTTTCCGCAGGGAGGTCAGAATGATACATCAGATGCTCATAGACCTTTTGACCAGGGGCTGGATTCCGCTCAAAGTCGGTGAACTGGTCCTCCCGGTTGACGGCATCCAGCAGAATGGTCCAAAGGGAGGACAGACTGGCCATGCCGTCAAACAAAACAATGGCCGCAGGACAGCCGCAGATGGAGATCTGCTTTGCATAATAATCAGCCGAAGCGCCAAACCTAGTATTGAGCTCCGCCAGATTTTCACTGAGTTTGATTGTGAGCTGATCCATTCCCAATGGTTCACCGTCCTTTTCTGATTGCAAACCCAGTATGCCCGAAAGAGGCCGGGTTCATACCCTGCCGTCTGCGTGCAAAAGGAGGACAGCCCATTGAAATTGCTGATTTTCCGCACCGTACTGATTTATCTGTGCGTCCTGTTTGCCATGCGCCTGATGGGAAAACGTCAGCTGGGAGAACTACAGCCTGAGGAACTTGTATCCACCATGCTGATCTCCAATCTGGCCTCCATCTCAATTGAGTCGGAGGAGTTCCCCATTACAGCCAGCCTGGTTCCCCTTTTCCTGATTGCCGTCCTGGAATTGCTGGGCTCGCTGCTCAGCTTTCACAGCCAGCGCTTCTCCAATATCCTTTCAGGCCGACCCAAGACGGTGATCCTTGATGGCAAGATTGACCAGAATGCACTGCGGATGCTCCGGCTGACCGCCGCAGACCTGATGGAAGCGCTGCGGGGCAAAGAAATCTTTGACCCGCGGGACGTATCCTATGCCATCGTGGAAACCAATGGCAGCCTTTCGGTCGCCCGCAAACCTGCCAAAGAAACAGTGACCCTGGCAGACCTTGGCGTGGCTGTCCAGAAAGCCCAGGCAACCATTCCGCTGGTGGTGGATGGCCAGGTGTTGGATGACAATCTCCGCTTCTGCGGCAAAGACAGAACCTGGCTGGAGCACACCGCTGCCGCCAATACCCTGCTGGTCAGCGAGATCCTCTTATTGCTGGGCAACGACACGGAGGATTATTTTCTCTTGCGCAAACAAAAAGGGGCCCCCGCCCGGGGGCCCAAAAAAGGAGCTGACTCAGTGTGAAGAGAATTTGGCTGTGCCTTGGGATTGCAGGGGCCATTCTGCTTCTGACCGGCTATAGTACCTACCAGGTTCGGACTTTTGCAGACGAGGTGACAGCCCAGCTGGATACTGCAGTCCAGGCGCTGGAGCAGGACGATCTGCCCCGTGCCCACCAGGCAATTTTGGAAGGCGCTTCCCTCTGTGAAACCATGCGCCGAGGCAGCGTGCTGTATTTGCGCACCGAAGATTTTCTGGAACTGGAAGCTTGTCTTAGGGCTGCCGCTAACTACTTGACAGAAGGAGCACAGGAAGAGGCGCGGGGTGAAATAGGCCGAGCCGCTTTTCAGGCAGAGAGCATTGACTGGTTGACCCGCCGCTGGCTTTAAAAAGGAGCGCTGGGTACAAAAACAGCCCGGATGCACAGGCATCCGGGCTGTTCCAATGGTTCAGGATTTGCGGTCTTTCATCAGCTGTTCCAGTTCCGCAAAGAAGCTTTCCACGTCGGCAAACCGCCGGTAGACCGAAGCAAAGCGGACATAGGCCACTTCGTCAATCTTTTTCAGCTCCTGCATGGCAAGCTCGCCAATCTGTACGCTGCTGACCTCGCGGTCATAGCTGCTCAGGAGGGTCTGCTCGATGTTGCTGACGGCCTGTTCCAGCTGCTCATAGCTGACGGGCCGCTGGGCGCAGGAACGGAGCATGCCGTTGAGCACTTTCTGACGGTCAAAGGGCTCTCGCGAGTTGTTCTTTTTGATAACCATCAGAGGCAGCGTTTCAACCGCTTCATAAGTGGTGAACCGCTTGTGGCAGGCCAGGCACTCGCGGCGGCGGCGGATCCGTTCGCCATCTTCAGTTGGGCGGGAATCAATCACCTTGGACTCTTCGCCGCCGCAATAGGGGCATTTCATAGGGTGTCCTCCATTTTCTAAGTGATCCGGTCAGCCCGGCAACGGATTAGCTCTTCTGCTTGCCTTTGCGGTTGGTCCAGGTAATCCATGCAGAAGTGGAAACGCACAGCGAGGTGTAGACGCCGCTGATCATACCCATCGTCAGGGGGAATGCAAAGGTGAAGATGCTGTCCAGCCCATACAGAACCGAGACGATGCACATCACAGCCAGTGCTACCACTGTGGTGATGGTGGTCATCAGGGTGCGGCGAAGGGACTGGTTCAGAGAAATGTTGATCAGCTCGGGGAAAGATGCCTTCTTGCCCAGCAGCTTGCGGTTCTCACGAATCCGGTCGTAGATGACAACGGTATCGTTGACCGAATAACCGAGGATGGTCAGCAGAGCGGCGATAAAGTTGCCGTCCAGCGGTGCCCGTAGGATGACAAAGACGCCAAAGATCACCATCAGGTCATTGAGCAGGGCCAGGATGGCCATGGCGCCGCCGGTCAGGCCGCCGATGTTTCTGAAGCGGATTGCAATGTAGATCAGGATCAGGGCCAGGGCAAACACCACAGCCACCAGACTCTTCTGGAGGAAGCGGGTACCCATGGCAGGGCTGACATTGCTCAGGGACAGCTGAGCGAAGCTGTTATCCGGGAAGCTCTCCCCCAGGCTGTCCAGCAGGCCGGTCACCTGGTCGGTGGTGACGGTCTCACGGCCGGGCATCGAGATCTTGATGGTGGATTCACCGGTGGCCACGTTCTCACCGGTCTGAATGGTGAGGTTGGTGCTGCCCAGAGCAGTCTCCGCGGTCTGCTGAACAGCCGAGAGATCCGGGGTACCCTCGTAGCTCAGGGTGATCATGGCACCGCCGGTGAACTCGGTGTCCATCTTGACGCCCAGCACCACAGCGCACAGCACGATGGCTGCCATCAGGCAGGTGGAGAAGGTCAGGAAAGCTTTCCGCTTACCGGTGAAATCAATCTTCCGGGGCTCCTTCTTCTCGCGATCAGCACCGTACAGCCAGGGATTCTGGAGCGCCTTGATGGAGGCAGCGCCGGCGATCATCACACGGGTGCAGAAAACGCCGAACACAAAGTTCAGCAGGACACCGGTCAGCAAGGTATAGCCGAAGGCGTAAATGGTGCCGGCGGTGGATGCGCCGAAAGCGAAGAACACGAAGTTCAGCAGACGGGCAAAGATGCCGTCGGTGGGGCCGAAGGCACCCATCAGGATGATAGCAACGATCACGATGGTAACGTTGCCGTCAATGACAGGGGTCAGGCCGCGGGCAAAGCCGCTCTTCAGAGCGCCGGGCAGAGATTTGCCGCTGCGCAGCTCCTCTTTGATGCGCTCTGCCGTGATGACGTTGGCGTCAACACCCATACCGATGGCCAGGATGATACCGGCAATACCGGGCAGGGTCAGGGTAAAGCTGTTGAATACCGGGAAGTATCCCGACACAAAAGCCAGAGTTGCAGCCACCTGGCCCAGCAGAGCCACGCAGGCCAGAACGCCGGGCAGGCGGTACATGGAAATCATGATCACAAAGATCAGCGCAAAGGCGATGATGCCGGCGTAGACCATGGCCTGCAGGCTGTTCTCGCCCAGGGTGGGGCTGATGGTGGAGTAGCTGTCCACGGTCAGAGCAAAGGGCAGTGCGCCCGAATTGATCTGACGGGCCAGTGTGACCACGTCGTCACGGGTGAAGTTGGACCCGGTGATGACAGCCTTGCCGTCGGTGATGGCAGCATTGACGGTAGCAACACTGACGTTCTGGTCGTCCAGCCAGATGCTGATGGTGCCGCCTTCCTGATAGAGACGGGTGGTGGCATCGCCGAAGGCGGCTGCACCTTCCGAATCAAACTCCAGAGCCACATAGTACTCAGAAGCACCGCCATCGGTCACAGGGCCATACTGGGCGGTGGCCTTTTCGACGCTGGAACCATCCAGAATCAGGGTGCCGTCGGCACTGCTCCCCTCCCGGAAGGTCAGGTATGCAGTGGTGCCGATTTCCTGAATGGCGGCCTCGGGGTCAAAACTGGTTTCGTCCGACTGCCAGGGGAACTCCAGGATCAGACTATCCTGATTGTAGTCTGCATAGAGCTCATAGTCGGTGATATTCAGGGCGACCAGACGGTTTTCGATGACCGACTGGGCTGCATCCAGCTGCTCGTCCGTTGCATCGTAGCCATCAGAGGGCAGGAACGTCACGTTGACGCCGCCCTTGATATCCACACCGAAGCGGATATCCGATACGCCCTTGATGTAGGTCGTGGTCACATCTCCGTACTTCACGGCTACGCCAAAGAACGCAGTGATTGCAAACACCACGATCAGCAGCACCGTGACCACAAGATGCCATGCTCTGCCTTTTGTTTTCATATTGATTTGGAAACCTCCCAATGAAATAACCTCCCGCCTGCCCGGTTGGCCGGACAGGCAGAGGAGATTTTTTAGGATGCATCTGAAAAGTCAAACAGGCCGAACAGTGGCTGCAAAGCGCTGGGGGACTTTTCAGACCGGCCCTGAGCCGGAAGCTCAGGCCTTCTGCTTGAGCAGCAGCTCAACAGTAGCCAGCCGGGTGCAGATGGTCAGCAGGTCGGAAGCCTTCTCGACCTCGGTCAGGCTGGGGTAAGTGGGGGCAATGCGCAGGTGGGAATCGTCGGGATCCTTGCCGTAGGGGAAGGATGCGCCGGCGCCAGTCAGCACCAGGCCTGCCTCCTTGCACAGCTGTGCCACACGCTTGGCGCAGCCGGGCATCACATACAGGCTGATGAAGTAACCGCCTTTGGGGTTGGTCCAATGAGCGATGTCGCCGCAGGGGGTCAGCTTCTGGGCAAAAGTGGTCTTGACAGCGTCAAAGGCGGGCACCAGACGGCGGCGATGCTTGAGCATATGAGCCAGGACGCCTGCCTTGTTCTTCAGGAACCGCACATGGCGCAGCTGGTTCATCTTGTCGTAGCTGATGATCATGACCTCAAAGCGCTTGCAGA
>OERG01000075.1_pt1 | contig 24099 bp, 22 predicted proteins | sample 1539951 | NCBI WGS metagenome assembly OERG01 (sample SAMEA3891870, study PRJEB23780) | metagenome | biome: terrestrial biome; feature: animal house; material: Caecal content | place: Italy | collected 2015-05-05
AAATAAAATTAAGAGCGGGAGGAAAAATTGTTTATGAAATCCAACTTCTTCACACGACTGTCGGCTGTTGCTTTGATTGCCGCTATGGGCCTTTCTTTGACAGCTTGCGGTGGTAGTACCGATTCTTCGAGCGGTACAGCGGACGATGGCAAAACCTCTGGTCAGACCCTGAAGGTTATGCTTTCCGAGGAACCGGGCGAGGGTGATGCACTCGGCACATCTCTGGAAAACTGGGCTGCTGAAACCGGCAACACCGTCGAAAAAATTATCATCTCTCACGATGATATGCGCAGCAAGTTCCCGTCTATGGCAAAGAGCCAAGACCTTCCGGACTTGGTTTCCACCACATTCCTGCATCAGCTGTACCCCGATGAGTTCGTAAAAATGGACGAGGTTCTTGACCTGTCTATCTTCAACGAGCAGGCACTGGACATCGTGTGCAAATCCTACACATCTGATGATATTACCGGTGCGCTGGAACAGTTCACCACCACCTGCATGTTCTACAACAAGGACGCTTTTGAAGCAGCTGGCTTGACTGCTCCTACTGCTGAAGACCCCTGGACTTGGGAAGAGCTGTACGAGAATGCTGCTCTGCTGCAAGAAAAGGCTGGCGTAAAATACGGCTTTGCAGCTGACGTTTCCCGTGCTCGTTACGACATCCTGATGTATGCAAACGGCGGTTCTCTGGTTGAAAAGGACGGCGACAGCTTCACCGTAACCGTAAACAGCCCGGAAAACGTTTCTACTCTGGAAAGATTCGTTAAGGCAAACGCTGACGGTGTCATGCCCAAGGCTATCTGGGCAGGCGGCACGACCGATAACCCGGTTGAATACTTCAAGAATGGCGACGCTGCTATCCTGCTTTCCGGTTCTTGGAACTACAACACCTTTGTAAACGATATCTCCAAGTTTGAGTTCGGCGTTATGGTATCCCCGAAGGGCACCGTATCCCAGTCCTCTATTCTGGGCGGCGCTGCTCTGGCAATTCCTGCAAATGCAAAGAATACCGAACTGGCGAAGGACTTTATCAAGTGGCTGTACGAAGACCAGGACAACTATAAGGATTACCTGCAGCTCCACAAGGGTCTGTCTGTTCTTAACGGTGTTATGTATGAGCCTGAAAACGAGTCCGCTAAGGAAGACTTCGCTCTGATGCAGAACGAAACCACCTACATGACCGATACGTTCGTAGTAGACGAAAGCTCTTCTTGGCGTACTTACAAGGACAACGAGTATCGCGATGCTATCAAGCGTGCAGTATCTGGCGAAATCACCGCACAGGAAGCACTGGATGGATTTGCATCCGCACTTGCTGAATCCTCTGGCTGGAGCATGAAGTACCCTGCTTAAAATCTAACATCTAATATAAAAGGGTAAATCGAGCACAACACATCTCGATTTACCCTTTTTCCTTACTTCAAAGGAGGTATTGCCATGACCATCACACAAACAGAACAATATTTAAAGTCGGTTTTGCAGACGCTCAACGACAAGCGTTTGACCAAACTGGACGGTGTGACCGAGATTCGCTGGACACCGTACGACTACGGACACGACCCAAAGCCCAGTGACAGCAGCGCAAACTGGGATACGTTTGCCCCAGACCAGACTTGGGGCGGCAGCGATTTGCACTTTTGTTTTGACTGCAACTTTGTGACCCCACAAGAAGCGCAGGACAAATACCTTGTTTTACAGCTTGACACCGGTGCAGACGATATTTGGAACACCGATAACCCACAGATTTTTGTTTCTGTCGATGGTGTCTTGACCTGCGCGATGGATATGAACCACCATCAGGTTTTACTTTCCAAACAGGCACAAGCAGGCAAATGTTATAACATACGCTTTTATGCTTACAGCAATTACAGTTCAAAGACCAATTTCTTTCATCTCTCGCCTTATATCGTAGATACCGTCCTGCAAGATGCGTACTATGATTTCAAAGTCCCCTTTGAACTCGCGCAGCTTTTGCCAAACGATGATGAACGCAAAATCCTGTTGTTTGATATCTTGCTGAAAACTGCGCTAAAAATGGACTTGCGAAACGGACAGCGCGATATTCACCCCTCTATTCAAGAGGCCTGTGCATTTTTGCAAAGCCAACTGGATGCCCACCGCGCACAGCCGATTTGCGATGTTTACAGCATCGGTCACACACATATTGATGTTGCATGGAAATGGCCACTTCGCCAAACCCGTGAAAAAGCCAGCCGCAGCTTTTTGACTGTGCTTTCTCTTATGAAAGAATACCCCGAATATATCTTTATGTCCAGCCAGCCGCAACTGTATCAGTTTGTAAAAGAAGACCGTCCGGAATTATTTGAGCAAATCAAAAAGCGGGTTGCAGAGGGGCGCTGGGAAACCGAAGGCGCTATGTGGCTGGAAGCCGACTGCAACCTAAGCTCGGGCGAAAGCCTGATTCGCCATATTCTGCACGGCAAACGCTTCTTTGCCGAAGAATTTGGCTGCTCGGACAATGTCATTTTGTGGCTGCCCGATGTGTTTGGTTACAGTGCCGCCTTGCCTCAAATTTTGAAAAAAAGCGGTATTAAGTATTTTATGACCACCAAGTTGGGCTGGAACGACACCAACAAATTCCCCTACGACACTTTTTGCTGGGAAGGCATTGACGGTTCAAGCGTGCTTTCTCATCTGATAACCACCAAAGATTATCTGCCATATCCACAGGCGCTCACAAATCAAAATCACAGCACAACCTACAACGGCTTGGAAAATGCGTCCCAACTGATGGGCACATGGCAACGCTATCAAAACAAAGCACTCAGCAACAAAGTTCTGACCTGCTATGGCTATGGCGATGGCGGCGGCGGTACGACCCCTGAAATGATTGAACAGGGAAAACGCCTGCAAAAAGGTATTTTGAATTTTCCCAGAGCGCGTTTTAGCACCGTTCGCAAATTCTTTGAAGATTTGGAAGTTGAAGTTGCGCACAAGGATGTACCAACTTGGTGCGGTGAACTGTATCTGGAATACCACCGCGGTACTTACACCTCTATGGCGTTTGTAAAGCAAAAAAACCGAAGCTGTGAATTTTTGCTGCAACGCACCGAAACCCTTGCCGCCCTTGCCAAGCTGCTGGCAAACGCCTCCTATCCCACCGAACAACTGGACAAAGCATGGAAACTGCTGTTGCTCAACCAGTTCCACGACATTCTTCCCGGCAGCTCTATTGCCGATGTTTATGAGGATTGTGCCGCCGACTATGCACAGATTGAAGCGCTGTGCAAGGCTGTGCAGGATTCTAGCTTTGCCGCACTCTCCCCTGTTTGCCAGTTCACGCCCACCACAGCAGAACAGGCAAATTGTGTGCTTGTTTTCAATCCGAATAGCTTTGTCAGCGACCTTCCCTTTGTGTTGGATGGCGTAGACTGGCAACTGTCTGGCGGTCAGGTCTTACAATCCACCGCAGACGGCAACCTGCTGTGCATAGCACCACAGGTTCCGGCTAAGGGCTTTGCAAAAATTCTGCTGACCAAGGCAAAATCAACTGTTCCCGCCCATTCTTGCACGGAATCCGAACGCATTGCGATTGACACCGATTTTTATAAAGCGGAAATCGCGTCCGATGGTACGCTTGTCCGTTTGTATGACAAACAGCACCAGCGTGAACTGTTTGCTTGTGAGAAGCCCGGCAACTGTATGCGTATTTTTGATGACCGTCCCTATGAATTTGACGCTTGGAACATTGATGCTGGATATGACTTAAAATCTTTCGATGTACAGCCAGCTTGCCATGCCCGTTTGATTGAAAGCGGCAGCTATCGTCAAGTGATTGAGGTTTGCACAACCTATCGGGATTCGACCATCCATCAGAAAATCATTTTTTATAACCACCAGCGCCGCATTGATTTTGACACAACAATCGACTGGCATGAGCACCAGCATCTATTAAAGGTTGAATTCCCATTCCAGCTCTTTACCCGCAAGGTCGTTGCAGATATTCAATTCGGCAATGTAGAGCGCGCAACCCATCGAAACACCACATGGAATCAGGCACAATTTGAAATGTGCGCCCACAAATGGGTCGATTGTGCGGAAAACGGTTACGGTGCCGCCCTGCTCAACGATTGCAAGTATGGATACAGTGCAGATGGTAGCACAGTATCCCTGACGCTGCTCAAATCCGGTATTTTCCCCGACCCCAACGCAGACATTGGACAACATCATTTTACTTACAGTCTATATCCACATACCGGAGATTTCCGCCAAGGGCACGTTGTAGAACAGGCTTATGAACTCAACTGCAAGCCGTTATGTGTATTTGGCACTTCCGAGGATACCCATATTGACGTTCCTGCCCTGTCTCTGTCTGCTCCAAACATTGTCTGCGAAACCATCAAACTTGCCGAAAACGGCGAGGGACTGATTTTGCGTATGTATGAGTCTTACGGCCGCCAGACAAACGCGGTATGGCGCTATGGCGATACGGCGCAACACGCATTTGAATATGACATGATGGAGCACAAAACAGGCGAACTGACGCAGACACCAGACGGTTTCTGTGCAACCTTTATGCCATACGAAATCAAAACATTTCTTTTGGTCTAAAGACAGATTGCCAAATCCACTTCATGTTGATTGTATTGGCGATGCGCTGCGCAATGTACAGGAAAATCTGGACGCCAAAAACTACTATGCGTTCAATCCCGAATTTGACGTTCAGAGACTACCCGACCCCCGTCTGCGCGCCAAAATCTAAAATCAGCTCAACCGCTGTTTTCTAGTCCCCAAGCCCGACGACTTCCCTTGCGGAAATCGTCGGGTTTGCCTGATTTGCCGAAATTTTGCTTGCGCTCTGCCCTTTTGCCGTTTTATACTATATCTTATCTAAACCACCAAAAGAAAGGTTGTTTTTCCCGATATGAACATGACCAAACGTGATATTCTGGAATTGCGCCGCCGTCTGACCAAAAAAGGCTGCTCGTTCACGCGCATGAGCGGCTGTTATGTGGGCGGCACAAAAAACATCGTCACAAAATTCTCTCAACCCTTCCTTGACTTGGAGGACGATGAATTTTTCAAATACCTTGAAATTGCAAAAAAGGTGCTGTCGGGCACGCCCGGCGGCAATCTGCTTGAATTGTCCATCGGCACCACCGAAAGCGCGGTCGAAAGCCAGCAATTTTTGTTCGCACTCAAAGAAAGCAAACTCAAAAATGACGGTTTACTTGACCGCCTGTACGAACAGATTATCGACCACTACGACACCCCCGGCAATTATCTGATTCTGGTCTTTCACGACATCTATGACGTGCCTGTACGCGCCCAAGACCAAGCCAAACTGGACGAATCCGAGGAAGTCTACGAATATTTGCTGTGCGCACTGTGTCCGGTCGAGCTGTCCAAGCCCGGCATTGGATACTATGAAGAGGACAACTGCTTCGGCCCGCGTGTGCGCGATTGGGTGGTTGGTCTGCCCGAACTCGGCTTTGTCTATCCGGCCTTTATTCAGCGTTCTGCTGACACCAACGCGGTAATGTACTATGTCAAGACCGGCAAACCCTCTCAGCCCATGCTGATTCAGCAGGTACTGGGCTGCGGTATCCAGCGCACGGCCTCCGAAGAAAAAAGCGCTTTTCAGGATATTGTTATGCAGGCGTTCGGCACCGAAAAGGAACAAGCCGAAAACGCTTTCGTACAAATTCAGAAGAATCTGAGTGAACTGGTTGCCACGCGCGACGAGGAAAGCCTGCCCCCCCTCGAAATGCGTGCCGAAACCGTTCAAGATGTGCTGGCCGATATTCCCATGCCCGACACTGTGAAAGAGCAAATTACCCAAAGTTTTTCTGATACATTCGGTGTACTGCCGCCCTGTGCGCAAAACCTGATTGACAACAAACTGGTTGCCATCGGTATCCAGCGCGAACAAACGCTTGCACTGACCAACAAAATCGAAACGCTCGAACAACAGCTTGCCGAACAAGCTGCCGAACAAGCCGACACCCAAGCCCCTGCCGACGAAATACAACCTGATTCCGATACCGCCGATATATCGGACGATGCCACAGATACATCAGCAGAAATCGTGCTGCAAGTGCCCGCTGGCAAAGCCGAACGCATTCAAGCACAAGTCATCAACGGGCAAAAATGTCTGGTCATACCGGTTGAGGACGGCGAAGCCGCGCGCATCAACGGAGTGGCTGCCCCGCTGTAAGCTCCCGCTCGTATTCCATCAAGAAATCACCATTTTCTCCCCAAAATATTGTTATTCCGAGCCAAGTCGCGCCATCTCGCCCCATTCCTGCCCGATTGCTTGACCTGAACCGCAAAAAAAAGTATAATAAAACTGGTAATGATAACAACTATTTTGTATCAAAGGAGGAACTCTTCCGATGTCTTTTGAACAGGAATATCAGAGCAAAAAAACAACTGCGGAACAGGCCGTTCAGGTCGTAAAGTCCGGCGATTGGGTGGATTTTGGCTGGTGCACCGGTACCCCTTACATCCTTGACCACGCACTTGCAAAGCGTGTGCCCGAACTGCATGACGTGAACATTCGCGGCGGTATCCTGCTGCGCCCGCTGGAAACCTTTCAGGCTCCCGAAGCCAATGAGCGCCTGACCTGGAACTCCTGGCATATGTCGGGCATCGAGCGCAAGATGATTGCCAACGGCAACACCTTCTATGGTGCGCTGCGCTACTCCGAACTGCCCCGCTGGATTCGTGAAAACTGCGAACCCATCGATGTCGCCATGTTCCAAGTCTCCCCGATGGACAAGCACGGCTATTTCAGCTTTGGCCCCAACGCTTCCCACATGGCTGCTGTGTGTGAGCGCGCAAAGGTCATCATCGTCGAGGTCAACCCCAATATGCCGCGCTGCTTGGGCGGTTTTGAAGAGGGTATCCACGTTTCCAAGGTCGATTACATCGTAGAACACGAATCTCCCATCGGAATTCTGGGTGGCGGCGGTGCTGCAACCGCAGTCGATGAGGCGGTTGCAAAGCTCATCGTGGAAGAAATCCCCAATGGCGCTTGTCTCCAGCTCGGTATCGGCGGTATGCCCAACGCAGTCGGCTCCCTGATTGCACAGTCCGACCTCAAAGACCTCGGCGTTCACACCGAAATGTACGTCGATGCGTTTGTTGACATCACAATGGCGGGTAAGATTACCGGTTCCAAGAAGTCCATCGACCGCGGCCGTCAGACCTTCGCATTCGGTGCCGGTACACAGAAGCTGTATGACTTCATCGACAACAATCCGTCCTGCATGAGTGCTCCGGTCAGCTACACCAACGATGCCCGCACCATTGCACAGATTGACAACTTTATCTCCATCAACAACGCGGTCAACCTCGACCTGTTCGGTCAGGTCAACTCGGAATCGGCTGGCATTAAGCAAATCAGCGGTGCTGGCGGTCAGCTCGACTTCGTTCTGGGCGCTTACCTGTCCAAGGGCGGCAAGAGCTTCATCTGCTGCTCGTCCTCCTTCACCGACAAGCAGGGCAACCTGCAATCGCGCATCCTGCCCACGCTCGACAACGGTTCCATCATCACCGATGCCCGCCCGAATGTACACTATGTTGTCACCGAGTACGGTAAGGTATGCCTCAAGGGTCTGTCCTCCTGGCAGCGCGCCGAAGCCCTTATCTCTATCGCACACCCGCAGTTCCGTGAGGAACTCATTGCACAGGCAGACAAAATGCACCTGTGGAAGCGCTCCAACAAGCGTTAAATTTGTCCTTTTCTTTTGCCCCTGCCATCCGGCAGGGGCTCCGGTTTGAGCAAGGAGTGATTTTATGTCTATCGAAACCTTTCTGCGTGATATCGAATTGCAATCCCGCGAAGCAATGGAAAGCCTGTTAAAACAGGCCAAGTGCAACCCCGGTGACCTTGTCGTTGTCGGCTGCTCGTCCAGCGAGATTGCCGGCGCCCAAATCGGCACCGACTCCAACCCCGATATTGCACAAGCCGTTGTCTGTGGGCTGCTGCCCGTGCTCCTAGAACATCATCTGCGTTTAGCTGCTCAGTGCTGTGAACACCTCAACCGCGCACTGATTGTCGAACGCGCTACGGCCGAGGTGTTTGGCTATGAGCCGGTCAACGTTATTCCACAGCCCAAGGCGGGCGGCTCGTTCGCAACCGCCGTCTATCACGCCCTTGCCCAGCCGGTCGCAGTTGAATCGGTGCGCGCCAGCGCTGGACTTGATATCGGCGGCACGCTCATCGGGATGCACCTGCGGCATGTCGCTGTTCCGGTACGCTTGTCTCGCAAGCAAATCGGTGAGGCGGTCGTATTGGCTGCCCGTGTGCGCCCCAAGTTTGTCGGCGGCGCCCGCGCCATCTATGACGATTCTCTGCTTTAATTTTCACACACGACTGAAAAAGGATTCTTCATGCAATTAAAAGCCGTATTTTTTGATTTAGACGACACCCTTTACAGTGGGTTTGATGCTGGTGACACTGAAGGCTTTGTGCGCTGCGGCCAGTATGCCGCCGCACACTTTGGCGTCAATGCCGCCGATTTCACCGCCCTCATGCGTCAGTGCCGGGAACAGCTCAAAGTGCAATTGCCGCGAGAACCCGAAATCCACGACCGCGCACTGGTCGCGCAACATGCGCTGGAATCGCTGGGCATTTCGCCCATTGCGCACGGGGAAGCGCTGCACGACCTATACTGGGCTGGTGTCTTGGACTGCATCACCGTGCGCCCCGGTGTGCCCGAACTGCTGGACGAACTGCGCGCACGCGGTGTGCGCGTCATCGTGTGCACCAACATGCTGGTCGGTATCCAAATGCGCAAGTTATGCCAGTTGGGGCTGGCAGATAAAATTGACGCGCTGGTGACCAGTGAAGAAGCCGGACGCGACAAACCCGATGCCCCGATTTTCCATCTGGCACTGAAAAAGGCCGACTGCCTGCCCCAACAAGCCCTGATGGTCGGGGACAACTTTGAACATGATATCCGCGGCGCACACGCGGTCGGCATTGCCGGACTTTGGCTGCACGTTCACGGAGAACCTGCCGTGACCGCCGACTTCCCCTTTGCCGAAGCCCCCGATTTTATGCAGGCTGCCGATTTGATTCGGTCGCTGCTGTAACCCTATCCCAAGCAAAAGGAGCGTTTTTTGACTTATGCAGCACTATATGTGTAAACCGCAGGGCGTTTGTGCCCGCTTATTGGAATTTGACCTTGACGGCGACGTGGTTCACAACATTTCGTTTGTCGGCGGCTGCAATGGCAACCTAAAAGCCATTAGCTCTATCTGCGAAGGCATGACCGTCGCACAGATTGAAAAGGCATTTTCTGGTATTGACTGCGGCGGAAAGGGCACTTCGTGCTCCGACCAGCTCGCCCGCTGCCTGCACCAAGCACTTGCAAACGGTTAAAAGAAAGCACCACAAAACAGAACGTTCTGTTTTGTGGTGCTTTTGCTATTTCCTCGGAAATCACTTCCAGCGCAAGCCCTTCGGATAATGGTTTTTGAGTACGCCGCCGCTGACCTTGCCCCATCCGACTGTATAGCCATCAACGTCTACCAGCGTCCAGCCCTCGCCGCCCGCACAGGGCAAGGTTTCCCCGCGCAGATAGCGCACAATCTCTTCCCCATCTGCGCACAGCGACAAACGGTGTACCGCTTGCGATGGCTGCAAAGCCAGCGCAAGCGCATGTGCCGGTTCAAACCGCCCTTTCTTGCAAGTGCCCAGTTCCAAGCCCTGCCGCAAGACGCGCAATCCTGCGCCATCGGGCAAACCTTCGGGCAATACCCACAACACGTCCCCGCATCTTGTCAAGCGTTCAAACTTTACATACAAGAAGGCGCGTTCCCATGCGCGGTACTCTTGGGGAATCTCACGTTCTGACAAAGGTTGTGCCAATTTGGGCTGGCAGTCCTGTCCACCCGTACGGCGCAATACCGCAACAAAATGCCCCTCTCCCTCCAGCAAATGTGGGAACAGCCGGAAGGTATTTTTTAAGTCCTGACTGCCGTGCGGTGTCCATTCTGGGTGCCCCGGTGCAAACCATGGTATGTCGGGCATGGCTTGCACCTGCCAATCGGGATGGCGGTCTAAAAAGCGCTGTACGCTGCCCTCATCCTCTTCTGGCGCAAAGGTACAGGTGGAATATACCAGTCGCCCATCTGCGCGCAGCATGTGCGCCGCACAATCCAGTATTTCATCCTGTCGGGCTGCACACTTTTCCGGGCTTTCCGGCGTCCATTCCTGTACTGCAATTTGCTCCTTGCGGAACATACCCTCCCCCGAACATGGGGCATCTACCACAATGCAATCAAAATACGCAGGAAAGCGTTGGGCTAGTCTTTGGGGTGTTTCGTTTGTCACCATGCAGTTATGCACCCCGGCACGCTCCACACTCTGCGCCAAAATCTTGGCGCGGGCAGGATGGATTTCATTGGCAATCAAAATGCCTTGTCCCTGCATCTGTCCGGCCAAATGCGTGGTCTTGCCGCCCGGCGCGGCACACAGGTCAAGCACACGCATCCCCGGTTGTACATTGGCCAACGCTCCGACCGCCATTGCGGACGGCTCCTGAATATAATAGACACCGGCTTCATAATACGGATGTCGTCCGGGGCGTGCATCTGGGTCATAATAGAAACCGTCTCGCGCCCACGGCACTGGACGCAATCCAAAATCATCTGGGGCAGTAAACTGTTCGGCTTTCAGCGGGTTCAACCGCAGTCCATACGACCTTTCCCCTTCCATAGCCTGCAAAAAATCTATGTATTGTGCTCCAAGCAGCGTTTTCATTCGCAACAAAAATTCTTCTGGCAACAATCTGCTGTACCTCCCGTTTTTCCATTTCACAGACCGGTCACGCGCGCCTGTTTGGGTTTTATTATAGCACAATCACCGCGTAAATGAAAAGTACCCGCCTATCGCTCTAAATATGGTATTTTGAACTTTTGTTTCCGATTACAGTTGTTCACAATTTACAATTCTTTTGTCGGTTTTTTGGCAGGTAAAGTGCACACATCGCCCAAATCCAGATTGACACTTTTGTTATTTTTTGTTACAATAGTCTCAATGATAAGGGAAATTTGAAAATTGTTTTCTAATTTGGACTTGTATGTTTGTCGGCCGGGCAGACAAAACCAAATTTCTCGCAGCAGTTGTGTGCGCGGTGGAGTTTGGTTTTTTCTTTTGCCTATTTTCTTTCCGACCTATCCCATCTGAAAGGCTGTGTCATCTATGTTCGGTAAATTAAAAAGCATTTTAGGTGCAAAAAACGCCATTGAAATCCCTGCCCCTGTTGCGGGAAAGGTTGTCGCGCTGTCCGAAGTCAGTGACCCCACGTTCTCTCAGGGAATTTTAGGACAAGGCTGCGCCATTCAGCCCAGTGAAGGCCGTGTTATCGCACCCGTTGACGCTACGGTTTCCATGATGTTTGAAACCGGTCATGCCGTTTCTCTCGAAACCGCGGACGGTGTAGAACTGCTCATCCATGTCGGCTTAGATACCGTTATGCTGCGCGGCGAACACTATACTGCACATTGTGCTTCTGGCGACAAGGTAAAAGCCGGTGATTTACTGATGGAATTTGACATCGAGGCCATTCGCGCCGCCGGTTATGATACCGTTGTGCCGGTCGTGGTCTGCAATGCCGACGATTTTTCCCAAATCACAGCACAGCCCGGTCAAGTGGTGAAGGTGCGCGACCCACTCATGACCCTGCAAAAATAAACCGTTCTATTTTCGGTGATTTATCGCCGTGACCGCTCGGCCACGCGATTTTTCATTCCTCCGGTCTGCCCCTTTTGGGCAGCCGTTCGCAAATCATCTTTTTCAGGGGGAATTTTATGAACCATTTCTTACAAACACCCTATGTCCCGCATCTGCTTCCGGCAGCTGCTTCGCCCAACTATTCCATCTGGATTGTCGTGGTGGTCGTGCTCATTGCGCTCGCGCTATTCGTAATTTTGCGAATCGTTCGCAAGCCCGCACCCGCCAGCAACAGTGGTGCTGCCAGTGATGCCGCGATTGCACGCGCGATTCTGGACAGTTTAGGCGGCGCAAGCAATATCGCTTCGGTTGACCATTGTATTACCCGTCTGCGGCTAACCATCCATGACCCGCAGCGCATCGACGAGAAACAGCTCAAAACGGTAGATTGCGCGGGCATTATCCGTCCATCTAAAACCGATATTCAGGTGGTCATCGGCAAAAAAGTTGCCCAGATTGCCGAGGAGTTTGAAAAACTCCTGCGTTGACCGGATACAGACCCATAATCTGTACCCATTATTCCATCCGCATTCTAACGGATTCATTCCGTACAACATCAAAAGGAGTGTATTGACATGAGAATCATTGCCGCAAAGGACTACAACGACATGAGCCGTAAGGCTGCAAACATCATTTCCGCACAGGTCATCCTCAAGCCTGACTGTGTGCTGGGTCTGGCCACCGGTTCCTCTCCCGTCGGCACCTACAAGCAGCTGATTGAGTGGTACAAGAAGGGTGATTTGGACTTTTCTCAGGTAAAAACCGCTAACCTGGACGAATATCGCGGTCTGCCCAAGTCCAACGACCAGAGCTATGACTACTTCATGAAGGACAATCTGTTCAACCACGTCAACATCAATTTCGATAACCTGCATATTCCGGACGGTGAAGAGCCTGACGCTGACAAGGCTTGCGCTGACTACGACCGCATCATTGCAGAACTGGGCGGCGTTGACCTCCAGCTGCTCGGCATGGGTCACAATGGTCACATCGGCTTTAACGAGCCGTCCGACGAGTTTGCAAAGGGCACCAACTGTGTTGATTTGCAGGAAAGCACCATCGAAGCCAATAAGCGCTTCTTTGCTTCGATTGACGATGTACCGCGTCAGGCCTATACCATGGGCATCGGCACCATCATGTCGGCAAAGAAGATTCTGGTTGTGGTCAGCGGCAAGGACAAGGCATCCATTGTCAAAAAGGCTTTCTTTGGCCCCATTACCCCCCGCGTTCCCGCTTCCATCCTGCAACTGCATCCCGACGTAACGGTCATTGCAGATGCCGACGCACTTTCCGAGTGTGATTTATAAGTTATAATTGCACAAAAGCGCCGGAATCCATTGTAATTCCGGCGTTTTTTTATGCCTTTTCGTGCATCTGATATCTGATAGACAAAGAAAAGACCTGCTGTTTTTATACAGCAGGTCTTTCCCTTTGTCTGTTAGTGAGACAGCAGTTCTTCCAAAATCTTGTCGTGGTTTTCACGCGAATCAATCGAGCGGATGGCATTGCGCAGCGGCAGAACAGCTGCCGGCGATACCGACAATTCATCAATGCCGATTGCGAGGAACGTTTCGGTCAGGCTGGTGTCTGCGCCCAACTCACCACAAATACCAATCCAGATACCAGCGGCATGTGCATTGTCAGCCGCCATCTTGAGCATACGCAGCACAGCCGGATGGTGCGAATCATAGAACTTGTCCAGATTGTTGCCCTGACGGTCAACTGCCAGTGTATACTGGGTCAGGTCGTTGGTGCCGACCGAGAAGAAGTCTACTTCCTTCGCCAGACGGTCGCTCATCATAACAGCCGACGGGGTTTCAATCATAATACCCAGTTCGACATAATCGGCCATTGCTACGCCTTCCTGTGCCAGCTCCTCACGCACATTCTTACAAATGCGCTTGATTTCCTGCACTTCCCATACCGAAGTAATCATCGGGAACATAATAGCAACCTTGCCGTATGCCGATGCGCGATACAGGGCGCGCAGCTGGGTCTTGAAGATTTCCGGACGGGTCAGGCAAATACGAATGGCGCGCAGGCCCATTGCCGGATTTTCCTCATGGTCGAGTTCAAAGTAATCGGCCTGCTTGTCTGCGCCGATATCCAAAGTACGGATGATAACACGCTTGCCGCCCATGCGCTCGGCAACCGTCTTGTATGCCTGGAACTGTTCTTCCTCGGTCGGATAGTCGTTGCCCTGTAAGTACAGGAATTCCGAACGGAACAGACCAATACCGCCGCCGTCATTTGCCAAAACTGCGTCAATATCGCCCGGATTGCCGATATTGCAGTAAACCATAACGTTCCGGCCATCTACCGTTTCGTTGGGCTTGCCCTTGAGCTGGTCAAGCAGTTCTTTGAGTGCGCGTTCCTTGGACTGCTTCTTGGTCAGGCGGTCACGGGTAACATCATCTGCATCCACAACAACTTCACCGGTCTGACCGTCCACGAATACTTCCTTGCCCTCAAAGTCTTCCTTGAGCTGGTTGCCCACACCGATAATTGCCGGAATACCCATTGTACGCGCCAAAATCGCGGTATGCGAATTGCCCGAACCGCCAGCGGTCACAAAGCCCAGAATCTTGGACTTATCCAGCTGTACGGTTTCAGAAGGTGCAAGGTCATCGGCTGCCAGAATGACCGGCACATCGGAATCAATACCGCCCTGTACAGCGCCCATCAGGATGCCAACCACGCGGTTGGAAATATCCTTGACATCGGCTGCACGCGCCTGCATGTAGCTGTCATCCATAGACGCAAACATTTCTGCAAACTGTACACCGGTGTCGGCAACAGCAGCTTCGGCATTAAGATGGTCGTTCTCAATCAGTCCCTGAATGGTCTCCACATAGTCCATATCATCGAGCATCATCTGGTGTGTCTCGAACAGAATCGCTGCTTCTTCACCAGCCTCTTCCAATGCCTTCTGATACAGGTCGCTGAGCTGTCCAATCGCCGTCGCCTTTGCCGCCTCAAAACGTGCCCATTCCTCTGCCGGATTTGCGTCGGTTGTACGCGGCACATCACCCGATGCGCGGCGATAGAAATACAGCGGGCCACAGGCTACGCCAGTAGATACGCCCTTGCCATTGATTGTTGTCATCATAACTTCTTTCTCCTTGCCTCTCAGTCAGTTTCCTTTGTGTACTGTGATACACAAGTCGGTGGTTCTCATCTGTAAACCAACTTCCATTCCATTTGCAGCATGTATGCCTTGTATGGAAATAGACTTGTACGCCTCCTTTTCGTCTTTTCGAGCAACGCTGCTGAAAAGCGGCGTCTTTACCTACTTATTATACTGTTTTTTGGCGCCATTGTAAACAATCTGTATCAATTTTTTGTAGTATGTTTTGTATATTTTGCCTGACAGTATGGCGTTAAAATGACAGATTATAGTAATATTTTGATTTTTTATCGCAATCCTCGCCGCAAAGGGTTTGGAACAATGCACGGCAGCCTTGGGTAATATCCTGCCATGCCGCTTCAAAATCTCGCGTATACCAAGGGTCGGCCACCGCATCCGCTCGCCCAGCCCATGACAGCAACAACCGAATTTTATCTTTCGGGTCACCCCCACAAATACGGCGCATATTGCGTATATTGGCTTCATCCATTCCAATCAACCAATCATATGTCATATAATCATCTGCGGTCATTTGGCGCGCGGTTTTTCCGGCACATCCAATGCCATGTTCTGCCAACTTGCGTCGCGCCTGCGGATATACCGGATTACCGATTTCTTCGGTACTGGTCGCTGCCGATGCCACTTCAAAAAATGCCTGCTTCCCTGCCTGCTCCACCAGCGAACGGAAGAAAAATTCAGCCATTGGGCTGCGGCAAATGTTGCCGTGGCAGACGAATAGTATTTTTATCATATCTTTTATATCCCTTCATAAGCCTTCAAATGCCTGTAATTACTGGCTTTTTGGCATTTTCTTAATTTTTTGTTTTTGCCCCTCTCTACGCATATCTACATAAATCTGCGTAAATTACCAGGCAAATGGTGTAGTAACTGGATCTATAAAACAATAACTGATACACAAGATATAACTTCTTACTCATATTCTCGAATTACTACATCCACTACATCTTTTAATACGTTTGGAATTTCCACTTGAAATAATTTCTTTTCCAACTCAGCCCTATCTACAATCCACCTTTGCATGTATGGTTGATTGCTATGATATCGGTTTCCAAGGCTGATTCTATTTCCATAATAACATTCAAGTTTTCCAATCTGTAAACCATCTTCATCGAATAATTTAACACCTCCAGCATCAATTGATATATTCCATCTAAAAGCCAATAATGCTTCTTTACTAAAACCACACATAATATTGCTTTGCTTAAAACTCTCTATACCATTATGATGCATAGTAATATTATAATGTGGATTCTCATAGAAATCATCTCTTCTCTGCAATACCAATTTTGAATTTCTCTCATATGCGCAAGCTGCATATTCAGGTTTCATACCAGGAATATTCAAATAAGTCAGCATAAAACCAAATATTTCTTGTTTATAAGTGTAATCCACGACAGCGCCCGCAAGTACTACATTTTCATCTGGTACATTCATTTCCAATCAATATATTTCAGCTGTGATTTCCATTCATTCCATGCTGATTCGTATTCTGGAAATACTATCTCATTAAACGTTTTTGCACTTGTAATTTGCTCTTTTAGTTCTTCCCAAAATGTATTTAATGCAGGACGCCTAACACTTCTATCCTGCCCCGCAGAAGATACTCTATTTCCTACCTTCCTGTTTGTAAACAAACATACTCTTATTTTTTGATACTTATCTTTTTCTTTAATCCAGGATTTCGCAAGTTCCCCCAGCAGTGAATACTTGCTATTCTCATCCATTTTTGAATTATCAATTGAAACGAGGTCTCCAAATGTCAATGTATCATCGACTCTTGTATGCTTTACCTGAATAAACAACTTTTCTCCATTCACGTACGTTACTACCACATCATCCAAGCCCAATTCTATATCAGCTTGTAGCTCTACGCATTTTATGTTGTTATCTGGATTAAGCATATCTATAATATACTGCTGTCCTACAGACCATTCATACCAATATGGATCTCCCATTCCAGGCTTTGTTTTCTCGGAATAATTCATTCCTTAATTCCCCTTTACAAAAAAGAATTATTTTAAATAATAAACAATCTAATTATCTGTCAAATCACCCATCAATTTCACAACCGCCTCACACACATCCTTAAATAGTATATCTGTCGCATAGTCAAAATCTTTTTGATAGTTATTCCATTGTCTCTGCATAATATCGCTATTTTCAACAGTATTCATAATTCTACGATAATCTTTAACCACTATTGATGAACCACGTTTCTCTGTTGTTGCACTTAATGCCTTTTTTAATCGCTCGATGTTTATATTGGAATATTGCAGCTTAGTCAATATGTATATATCATAATAGTCCCTTGGCCTTGTGTTCTGATCGCCTCTGGATATTACCGTTTCCAATTTCTCTGCCATTATTGTTTCTAAGTTATATGCAAGCACTAAAATACTTCTATTTTCTAAAAGAAGTTTGAACCGATATTCTATTTCTTTTGGAGTTATTCTATCACCTGTGGTAATGTCCAGTTTCAGGGGAACAGCCATGGGCGGATAATTTGCCAATAGCGATACACGATACCCTGTATATTCATCACCCTCTCGAATTTCTCCAATACTACGAAAACTAAACGACACATCATCATCCAATTCTATTCTACATATTTCTCCAAACATTTCCCGAATAGTCTGTTCATTTACAGGCAATCCTTTTATTGTTGCGTCCATATCCATGGTTGCTCTAGTGTCAAGACCAACCATCGCTGCAATCAAAAATCCGCCCTTTAAGATAAAATTTTGCTGATATTTCGAAACAGATATTCGTTCCAATAACCTCTCTAACATAAAATTTTGCATTACGAGCTGTGCAGATATATGTTTTTCTTTTGCGAGATTTTTAATAATTGCCTTTAACTGCATTACATTTTTCACAACAGTACCTCCAGATATGATCTGAGTTTCATTTCAACCTTTAAAATTTTTGCCAATTCAGATAAAACAGGAATATTTTTATCCGAATTGGCTGTATAACGCTTGAAAGCTTCTGTTATTACCTGAATATCCACACAGCTATGAGGCTTTAAAATATCACAGAGCGTTCGCTCTGCACTATACGCTCTTACAACATTTCCACCCGGTGTAGTCGCTTCTGCTATTCCTAAATCATATATCTCTTTCTTACACTGCACACATCTAATATTCTCTTTCTTTGGGTTTGTCAAATTGTAATTCATCGGAAAAGTCATATGGTATTTGTTCGGTGTTCGATCTGTTAAATCCCATAGAAACAATGCTGTTTCGTGGGAATAAATTCCTCTTTTAAATCGATTCTGTAAATTAAAAATTTCATCATCCCAAACTTCCGGCAAAATGTAAATACCTCGGGAAGATTTCTCTATCATTCCCTTATCAACAAGATACTTAATATTCCCACGTGAAAACCCTGCTGCAACCACCATTGCAGTGGTAACCGTTCCATTATTCCCTTTTGCCATCTTAATAATCTCTTCAGTAGCTCCCACAATAATTCCCTACTTTCTATTATCTTTTATGCTTGTTATTATATGATTACATAGCGCAAAAGTCAATAGATATGTATTTTCTTAGTCAAATTGGGCAGACAATGTCTACCCAATTCGCAGTATAACCCAGTATATTATAGACTTTTACAAAATTATCAAATTCTTTCATCTTTTTCCATTTTGCCATTCAAGGCTCTTTCGAAAATGGTGTAGTAGTGGTGTAGTAAGAATTGGGGTGTTTTACTACTGCGGTTATTCTATCATAAGTTTCAGGATTTTGGGGTAAGGAAATAAGTTTTTGCTTGCATCGCTACGCATAACAGTTTCTTAGGCCTGCTCATGCCAACATAGGCAAGCTTGCGGCTATAATCAAACAGATTTAAGCTCCCAATTTTACCCACACCATAATAGTGATAGGACGAAGGTTCAATCTCAAGATATAACCTCTTTTTATCATAAATATGACCCCTCCCAAAAATCCACATTTTACTCTAATTTAAGGACTATATTTTGTTCTTTTCCACCAATCAGTTATCTAAACTCCCCTCATTCAGCAGGAAATCATAGACGCTCATGACCAGCACCCCATCGTCATTGTAATACGGTGCAGGTGCATCTTTCGTGATGATGATCTTCTTGAAAAAATCGCCAGTCAGCATCAGAGAGCGCTGCTCCTGTTCCATCTTTGCCTGATCTGGAATCGCATAGGCCGACTGGATATAATAGCGCTTAGAGCCTTTGTTACAGACAAAATCAATTTCCAACTGCTTGCGGATTCCGTGACCTTTTTCATTGGTTTTATTCAAAGTGATAACTCCCACATCCACATTGAAGCCGCGTATCTTCAGCTCATTGAAAATGATATTCTCCATAGCATGAGTTCCTTCCAGTTGACGGAAATTGAGACGGGCATTGCGTAATCCCAAATCGGTAAAGTAATATTTGACTGGTGTGTCAATATACTTCTTCCCTTTAATGTCATATCGGACAGCACTGTCGATCAGGAAAGAATCACAAAGATAGTCGATATACCTTTTGATGGTGGTGTTGCTGATGGTTTTCTGCTTGACACTTTTGAAGGTAGCCGACAACTTTGTCGGGTTTGTAAGCGAGCCGATAGCAGATGAGAGAATGTTCAGAAGTTCCTCTAATTCTGCCCGATTGCGTACATTATGTCTGCCTACAATATCCGAAATATAGGTCTCCTCAAACAGCGACTTGAGAAAATTAATCTTTTCTTCCGGACTTGAAATGTTCATGATAGGCGGTAGTCCACCGTAAAGCATATATTCATTCCAACCGTCCTGTTTCGTCCCCGAATAGACAGACATAAATTCAGCAAAACTGAGAGGATGCATATGAACTTCATCTCCCCGTCCCCGAAATTCGGTGATCACATCCTTGGACAAAAACCGGGCATTACTTCCTGTCACATATACATCCACATTTTTCATACGAATCAAGCTGTTTAATACAGATTCAAACTCTCCCAAAAGCTGCACCTCATCCAGTAGCACATAGTACATTCCATCATCTTTAATCATCTCCTTGAGATAGGGATACAGAACATCCGGATCACGAAAACGCTTATTCTCAAAGGAATCAAATGCAATTTCAATAATGTGTTCTTTATCCACTCCTTCTGCCAATAGATGATCCTTGAAGAGGTTGAACACTAGGTAGGACTTTCCACAGCGACGTATACCGGTCACCACCTTGATAAGTCCATTGTGCTTTTTATTGATGAGCTTATTCAAATAGATGTCTCTCTTAATTTCCATATCATAATCCCTCTTTCTACTGAAAGTTTTTGCGAGTTATCGCAAAATTCTTCAGTAGTATTATACCCCGTTCAGACTGATTTTACAACTCCGAATAAAAATTTTTGCGAGTTATCGCAATTTCATTCAGTAGAATCTGTCAAAGAAACATTCCAACCCAAAACTGCAACACTTTAAACCTGACACCAGTATCAACACCTATTTTGTAAACTTATCCCACTACAATCCTCCATACAAAAACGGAAGATACCCGCATAGCAAACAAACACTATTTTTATATTCATAATTTTTATCCCTTAAATGCCACGTTTTGCCGCAATTTGCCCCCAACGACACTATGCCATAGAATAAAATGTAATTGAATCGTAGTCAAAACGGTGTAAACACCATTTCCGCTGTCGCAATTTGCACCGTTTTGACACGATTTGCGTTGGCTATGCATTTTTGCCGATCGGTTTGCCGTGGCACAGGAAAAGCACTTTTATCATAATCTCTATATCCCTCCATAAGTCTGCAAACCCTTGATTTTACTGGATTTTTAGAGATTTTTACAAATATTGCCGTGGCAAACAAAGAGTATTTTAATTCGATTTTCGCCCTTGGAACACTTGAGCTTTATCCCGTATTTACTGAATCCTTTATTCATAACAACCTCCGAAATCTAATATTATCAACAGTGATGCATATGTGTCGTTCATCTTGACCATTGGCTGGCTCTGCTATTTTCATAGTGTTTTTTTCACAAATAGAAAAGAGGCTGCAGAACTTATTGCTGCTGCCTCTTTTTAGTATATCCTTACAATTCAATTACTTCTGGGTCGGCGGTAAATGAATAAATGGTTGCCATACCATGCTCGAAGTAAAACACGGTCATCAGGTTGTGTTTTTTTTCTGTTTGCGAGTATAATTATATCGTATAAGATTAAAATAACAAGTACGATATTTATTAATACTGGTATCAGAAAGGAACGTATCTATGGAGAAAAAGAACTTATTCGGGAAATGTCCCTATGTAACAGCCCAAAAAGTTTTAACAGGTAAATGGTCGATGTACATTATGTATCTGCTGTCCGAAGAGCCAGTACGATTCAATGAATTACAACGACGGATGCCAGAAGAAATGACGCATACTACACTGTCCAGACAATTAAAGACACTTGAAGATGAGGGGTTGATTATCCGAAAAGATTATCAGCAGATTCCGCCGAAAGTGGAACGGCAAAAACAGGAATGGCATATTTTGAAACCACTCCTGTTTTTCTTTATTGATTATCTAAGTTTTCTCCGTTTGTTTCTATGACTTTTTTGTACCAATAAAATGATTTCTTTCTGCTGCGTGCCAATGTACCAGTTTGGTCGTTATGTTTATCTACGTATATAAATCCATAGCGTTTGTCCATTTCTCCTGTACCTGCACTAACCAAATCGATGCATCCCCAAGGGGTATAACCGATCAGGTCGATTCCATCTTCCTCAACTGCTTTTTTCATTTGTACTATATGCTCACGTAAATATTCGATTCGGTAATCGTCTGCAATCGTTCCGTCCTGTTCTATTTTATCATAGGCTCCTAATCCATTTTCTACAATAAATAATGGAACACAATACCGATCTGCAAACCAGTTCATGCTGTACCGCAGTCCAATTGGATCAATCTGCCAGCCCCAATCGGATGCTTTTACATAAGGATTTTTAACAAGCATTTCTTCTTCTATATAGTCATAATAAGGATTATTTTGTTTATGATCAATTGCAAAGGACATATAATAACTAAATCCAATATAGTCTACACATCCCTGCTTTAGAATTGACAAATCTTCCTCTGTTATATCTATATGAAATTGCTTTCTTTCCCAATATTTTAAAATATTACATGGATATTCTCCTTTTACATGTACATCAGCAAAATAGTACCGTTTTTGCATGGCTTTTTCTGCCATCAGTATATCTTCTGGTTTACAGGAATATGGATAAATCGGGCACATAGCAATCATACAGCCAATGACAAAATCGGGATTTATCTCATGTCCCACCTTTACTGCTTGTGCACTTGCTACTAATTCATAGTGTGCAGCCTGATACATCACTTCTTCTTTCTTTTCTTCTTTTGCATATTGGATTCCAGAATTAAAGTATACACTCTCTTCATTTAAGAAATTTGCCTGGTTATTAATTTCATTAAACGTCATCCAATATTTAACCTTATTTTTATAACGTTTAAAACAAATTTCTGCAAATTTTACAAAAAAATGAATGAGTCTTCTGCTGCGCCACCCACCATATTTTTTCACTAGATGCAATGGCATTTCAAAATGGCTCAATGTAATAACTGGCTGGATTCCATATTTTAAACATTCATCAAATAATTTATCATAGAATTGCAACCCAGCCTCATTTGGTTCTGTTTCATCTCCATTTGGAAATATTCTGCTCCATGCAATGCTAGTCCGAAAGCATTTAAATCCCATCTCTGCAAATAACTTAATATCTTCTTTATAATGATGATAAAAATCAATTGCTTCATGATTTGGATAGTATTCTCCTGATACAATGCCATCTGTAATGCGACGCTTTTTTTCTCTCGTACCTGCTGTCACCACATCCACAATGCTCAAACCTTTTCCATCTACATTGTATGCACCTTCTAATTGATGAGCAGCTACCGCACCTCCCCACAAAAAGTCTTTTCTAAAACTCATCGCAATTCTCCCTATATATTATTTCACTTCGACTAACTCAATTTGGAAGTTCAATTCTTTTCCTGCCATCTCATGGTTCGCATCAAACGTAATCGTTGTTTCTTCTTTTGCAGTTACCTTCACAGGAAATGGCTGTCCATATTGATTGGATAAGTACACTTGCTGTCCAACTTCTAACTCTTCGGAACCTGGAAGCTGTGCAATCTCAACGGTAAAAATAGCATTTGGATTTGACATACCATAAGCTTCTTCTGGCATCAGATGAACATTTACGATTTGACCAACTTCCATATTGGCTACAGCAGCATCAAACCCTTTAATCATTTGTCCAGCGCCACAAATAAATTCCAATGGTTCTCCACGATCATAGGAAGAATCGAACTGTGTTCCATCATTGAATGTTCCTCTATAATGAGTACGGCATGTTTTACCTACATTCGGTCCTGTAATTGCAGGCTGCGATCCACATCCTCCACCGCAGTTTCCTCCACAAGAATGTTCCTGATGACCACAACTATGACCTTCTTCATGGTGGTGATCACAATTTGCTCCAGAAGACACTAACTCTCCCTTCAAATAAGCTTCCACTGCCTGATCTGCATCTCCCTGTGCACCAGAACATAATTCAACGCCTGCCTCTGCAAGTGCAGCCTGTGCTCCACCGCCAATTCCACCACAAATCAGTACATCCACAGATTGTCCAGCCAAAAGTCCAGCCAAAGCTCCATGTCCAGTGCCGTTAGAACTAATCACTTCACTGGAAACTACTTTATTATCTTCCACCTCATAAACTTTGAAAAACTCTGTTTTTCCAAAATGTTGAAAAATATTTCCATTATCATAAGTTACCGCTATTTTCATTTGTTTTTCCTCACTTTTCTATATTTTAATAAAAATTTATTTACCATCGGTAAGTATCATTTATTATACCACATTTTCACTGTATCGAAAGCGTATTTTTATCATTATCCTTTTTATTTCCATTTCTGCCCGTTCATTTCAATTATCATACGCTTACTGTTCTTTTTTATTCAGCAATCATCTAATTAAAATGCAGAATACCCTCAAATAGTTTTCTGCTTCCTTTCCTACTTGAGGGTATTTATCATTTCTTTTCACTATTCACTTTTCTATTTTCTTCTAATAATTTATCCATTTCAATATGATATGGAAGAATAATATGAGCCTTATCACTAATGCGTAGATTATCTACTGAATAGCCATTTTCTTTTAAATTATTTATCTCTTCAGCTTATGAAGGAACACCACAATCTTTTTCTGAGAATGATAGTATGTGG
>OERG01000076.1_pt1 | contig 24027 bp, 25 predicted proteins | sample 1539951 | NCBI WGS metagenome assembly OERG01 (sample SAMEA3891870, study PRJEB23780) | metagenome | biome: terrestrial biome; feature: animal house; material: Caecal content | place: Italy | collected 2015-05-05
CCTTTCTGTTTTTCTATTATATCACTTGGGTGTGCGGTTTTATTGTATCACTCCACGCCTCACGACTTATCCAGTCTGAAACTGAAAAGACCGTCTGGGGTTCTTCCTCGCTCCGCTGGAGTGGATATAAACTGTGGTTGATTTCCTGGTGTAGTTCCTCATCAGGACAAGAGAGAATGTGCCAACCAGAGGAATAGACTACCAGATGATCCGTCAGATCTGTTAGGAGGATGGAATCAGCAACCTTATATGTGGCAAGAAAGTGGGCAATGTTTTCAGGAGTGCCCTCAAAGTATAATTCTTTTGGACGAAGCCCCAAGCCAATACGGGCATGAATCACGCAGTCAGAGTGTAATAACTTATTTCGCTGTTCCCAATACAGGCCAGTTTTTTCAATCTGGACGGCATACTTGTCATAGAGGTTTGGAAACAGCGCACGGATCATTTCCAAGGTATACGACGAATCGATGTCCGCTCGATTAGGAAGTTCCTGATAAATTTCTCTCTGGATTTTGGGCGCAGGACTATAATATCCCCGGTCACTAATCGCATCATAAATGTCACTCATATCTTGAGGATCGAGAAGACTCATTTTGATGCTATATGCCTTATAGGCAACATAGCCGAAGCCTAAAAATGAGGGCGTTTTTCTTTCACAGGGGATATTGGCCAGTGAATCTGGGTTCTGGAGTGCTGCCATATATATGGACTTCCCCTGCGAAATTAGCCAATAGAGAAAGGCAGGAAAACTGTCATCTGTCGGTTTGATTCCCATGACTTCACCGGCAGCGGCCAGCTCATTTCTGTGTGCGATGTGATAATATTCCTGTTGAATCAGGTGAAAGTCCAGGATATTATCAACATTGTGATGAATCAGCAGCTCAATCATTTGGGCCTCCATGCTTTCATGATCCTGGCTCGGACAGGACTGATTAACTTCCTCAATCAATTTCCAGAAATCAGCCTGATTCATTCCATCACCATTCCTGCAGTTTCTGTGAAATCTTCCTCCTCGTCCTCCTCAAAATCACTAAAGGGCATGTATGCATCAAACTGTCGCACATATTCTTCGTAGTTGGCGCCGCCAATCTCCCGCAGAAAATCCTCATTGAACTGCCAGAGAGGATACTGGCAAAAGCCGCTGTTTTTTGACAAGCCGGTGTCCTGAGCAACGCCTTGTTCCAGAATTTGCTGTGCAAAATAGCAGTTATTGGTGTCGATATATGCACTGTTCTTAACACTGATAAATTCCCCGAAGGATACGGTAAGAACTGCATACTGTTCTGTTTCCTCCGGCGTTCTGCCCAGCTGGTCCAGAACAACTGCGAGACCGGGCATTTCTTTCCCCATAAAATCGGTGACAGAGTACAATTCAACCCGCGGCTGTAATGTGATCTCCTCACCAAAAAGGTCTTTGATTTTGAGGGTGGCCATATTTCACATTCCTCCCATCTGAATCTCCCGTTCCCACTGGCACTGATCCACCGGGCCTTTCGCCATCAGCTCCTCCAGATCTACTGTGCCGGCATAGGCGATGTAGCCGCGGTTGGTAAACATGCCCGACTCATGATCCATGTGCTGGAGGCCGTACTGCTCGTAGTCATAAAACTCGTCCAGGTTGGGGTCATACTCAAAATGGCCGGATTTCTGGATCATGTATTTCCCATATTCCTCGGGGGTGCGAGCGTCGGGGGCGAATTCAAACAGATCCAGGTTTTCCGCCAGGCGGAGGATTTGGCTGGCGTCTTCCGGCTTGGCCATGCTTACTGCCGCACCCAGCTTCTTGCGGTTATAAATCGAAAACTTCTCCACGGTCAGCGCCAGCCTATTGAGCGTGTGGATGTTGTCACACCGGAAGTCCAGTGCTATATCCACTTCCTCTGGGAATGAACTGTCAGCCATAAAAAGGCGCATATCCTTTGGATCAGCAATGCCGGAACGCTGCATGGCGCGTTCAATTTGCCCTTTGGACGCGGGGAGGTAGACCCAGGTGACATTCCTGCTATCCTCCGGCTCCTGCCGGGAGGATATTCCAACGGCAGTCATATCGTCCTCATGGTGATAGCAGGGCAGGTGCTTCCCATCATAGAGCTGTGAAAGCTGCATGCCGTTGTCATAGACCACGCCATAGCGGGTAATGGTTCCCTCGTTGCCCTCAATCAAAAGAATGGCGGTTTCCTCTCCGTCCAACTGCGCCAGTTCTTCCATTCTTGCACATCCGCCGTGGATGTTCATGTAGTGGTCACGGCCAATCCCCCCTTAAATTTGTGAAGTCCGTAATCACCGTTGCCTGCTGACAACAAAAGGTCAGATTGATGAGGTCCTTCATGCCGGTGAGATGTAGTTTTTCGGCCATCGCCTGAAACTGCGAAAATTCGCCTACATCAAAGCTGTCCAGCCGCTTTGCCAGATAGTCCAGCTCGTCCAGATTGACCTTGGCGCCCACCAGCCGATTCAGCACGGGCCATGCGCTGTCGAGGGCGTCCACCCGGCAGTCAGCTTCAGAAACATCGCCGATCTCCAGCGCCTCCAACAGTTCGACGCAGTGGTCGTACTGTTCCCTGGGGATCGGGAGCGGTATTGTCGCAACGCCGTATTCCGGATGGCCGGCGTTGCTCAGCACGGCTTCCATCATCATTTAGCATCACCTTCTTTCAAAATTCAAAATCGCATCTCCGTACTTGGCCAGAAGCAGAGCGCAGACAATCAGGTGGAACGCCTCATCTGTGACCAATTCGGGGGATGCGAGATCGGCAAGAGTGATATTGCGGCTGCCGGTGGAGATGGCTTTGGCCGCCTGATAAACACTGTACAGCTCCGGTTGGATGCCGGCGAGCTGGACAGATTGGAAGTCAAACCCACTGGCATCAAACTTCCAGATCATCCTGCGCCAGATATCCCCATACGCCGTGAGGAGAAACAGCGCGGCCAGATCACGGTCTGACATTCGATAGCAACGCGCACGCCAGTGCTGCCAACGCTCCCGATGACTATCGCTCAGGAAAAATCCAATGGAGCAGCCATTGAAACTCCTCTCTAAGCGGGCCTGAAGCTGCACTCCCGCTTCGGGGAAGAAGCAATCCCTGACAAACTCGTTGAGGTCAATCGCACCGGCCACGATCCGTTCATCCAGACAGACGCACTGCTCCAAAGGGCAGGGATGATTGCGTCTGAAGTTCATGCAGTATGGGCACTCCATGTCATCTCTGCTATATTTGAAACTGGGATAGTATCGGCCATGGCCCCTGGGCTTGAAATAGGGCGGGGTCATCATCTGCTGTTCCATCTGGCACAGCGGTGTATCCCGCATGAAGTAGCGTGTCATAAGGTCATACTCATCCCTTCCTGCTTGATTTCGCAACCGTCTTCTCTGATTTCCTCATCCTCCTCCATATCGCTTTTCTGGCCGGGAATAAGGCATTCGCCAGGATAAAGCTCCATTTCGTACAGCACGCTGCCATCACCGCTTCTGCGGTCAAGGACCTTGATGGTCGTGCCCTCAAATATATAGTTGGATGCCTTTTCAAAGTCAGAGCGGAATCCCTTCCCGTAATTACAGGTCGAATACTGATGAGTCGGCTGATCCTTGACCACGGAATAGTAAGCGTTGGTCTGAACCTCAGTCACCACCCGTACAAGCCCGACCAGGGCGGGGTGCTTGCTATGGCTGGTTGCCACCAATTCTGTTCCCGGGCGGATACAGCGCTTCAACTCAGCCAGGTTTTTGATGTGCAGCGGCGTTTTTTGCTCGTTTATTTGTTCCAATCTTCTACCCTCCTGTCTGGTTTCAGGCAATAAAAAAGCGCCGGAGTCTTATTTCTAAAACTCCGGCGCATGAATATTACATGATCGGTTCTTGGTTATAGGGTTCCATGAGGTGCTGTTCCTGCTCTCTTATGCGTTCCAGGGCATCGGGAGCTGCAATGACAATCTGCTCCTGAACGCTCCGGATGCACTTTTCCTGCTTGGCGGTCAAGTCAAAACCAGCGTCCAAGGTGTCAGAACAGCACCGATAGATTTCAACAAGCTGCTCCTGATTGAAGATTTGCTGTTTGGAAATGAGGCCGGCGCGGATGGCGAAGTCCTGCTTGGCACCTGCATAGTTTTCCTGAAAGTAATTGCCCTGGTTGAGACCTGTACGGTCGAAGCTCCAGTCCCATGTGACGAATTGGACGCCAAGCCGGGTGGGATGGGCAGCCAGCACGGCTCCGTTGAAGTCAGCCAGCAGGCGGTAGTCGCCGGTCAGGCTCTGAGCTTGCAGGGGCGGAGCTTGCTCCAGCAGCGCCATGTACTCCCGCACTGTGCAGGCCAGATCGGTAACCTGCTCACAGGCCCGTTTCCGTTCTGGGGTTGCCACATCCTCCGGCCAGTAGCGAACGCCTCCGCTCGCTGTGACCCGGCAGAGGGGGAGACCATCCCACTCCACAAGAAACATTTCGTCCTGCTCCGGCTGGGAAGTGAAACCCTCACGGTGAAGAGCGGTGCGAAGCTCCTGAAAAAACTGTTCCTGACTCATATCATTTCCTCCTGTGCATAACGCTCTTTTGCTCTCGTTTTGGCTTTTCAAAGAACGAAAAAGCCGTCAGCTCAAAAGAGTGACGGCTAAGACGATAAAAACAAAGAGGTTTGTACTGCAATTTGGCACAAACCTCTTTGTTCACAAAAATTTAACAAAATTTGTTTCTGATGTCAATAGGAAACCACGGAAAAAAGAGGGGGAAATCAGCGGAAAAACAACCGAAATTTAGTTCAAGTCCTCACCGCACGGGGAAGAGGCAGGAAGATATCTTTTTTTCGTGCAGTTAAAATTGGACACGAAAAAACCCCGAAACCGTTGTGGCTTCGGGGTTTTCCGGTGCGATATCTTTTTTGGTCGCACAATGTGGGTGCAGGGACAGGACTTGAACCTGCGACCTCCGGGTTATGAGCCCGACGAGCTACCAGCTGCTCTACCCTGCGATATCAATTTTGTAACACCGCTTTTGTGTGGTGCTCCATTATAATATCACAGAGGCCTTGGACTGTCAAGCATTTTTTTAAACTTTTTTACGGTGGTCAAAAAATCAAAGAGCTGTGCTATAATAAAACGTAAATTTAAAATGAGACAAACAGGAGATTAAAAAATATGAAACCGATTGTTTGCACGGGTGCAATGGATGTAGAGACGCTGGAATTGATGGACGGATTAAAGGGAGCACATACGGTACCGCTGGGATGTTGGAAGTGTGTGGCAGGAGAGCTGGACGGATATCCGGTTGTCGTGGTGCGCACCAATCAGGGCATGGCCAATGCAGCCGCCTCGACCGCTTTGGCTATCGAACGGTTTGCACCATGCGCGGTGGTCAATCAGGGCACGTCGGGCGGACATTCTCCCGATTTGCACACGGGAGATTTGGTGCTGGGGCAGCGGGTCATCAATATGAATGCCGTGCGCACGCCCGAACGTGCGCGCGGCATGGGTATTGACCCGACCTGTGGGCAGTTGCTTGGTTTGGAAATTGCCAATCCACATCCGGGAGACGGCGCCAAACAGACGGTATTTGAAGCCGATGCAGGGCTTTTGCGTGCGGCACAGTCGGTTGCATGGGACAAAAGCAGCGTGGTATGTGGTGTGATTGGGTCGGGGGACGTGTGGAACAATGAGCTTGACCGAATCGCATGGCTGCATGAACAGTGGGGGACGCTCACAGAGGAGATGGAAGCGGCAGCTTGCGCGCAGATTTGCGCTGCGTATCAGATTCCTTTTTTGGGCGTTCGGATTTTATCCAATACGGCGGTGCATGGAGAGCCGTTTGACGCGCGTACCGGAATAGATTGTCAACGGTTTGTGCGCGTGCTGCTGCGAGAGTATCGCGAGCAGAACGGTTGTTAAGCGGCGATTACATCAATAGAATCGCGGCCAATGTGGTTGCGGCTAGGCCGCATACCACCGGAATCAGGTTTTTCTTGGCGAGGTCGGTTGCTTTGATGCCGCAAATGGCCGCAACCGGAATACAGCCCCAAGGGATAATCGTGCCGCCGCCCACCCAGACGGTGGACAACTGACCGAGCGCGGCGAGCGTGGGCACACGAACTGAGCCTACGGCAGAAAAGGTCTGGGCGAGTGCGCCGCACAGCGGCAGACCGGAAAAACCAGAGCCATCCAGACCGGTGATGGCACCGACAGCGGTTTCCAGCAGTGCAATGGAGATGTGCGACATGGGGATATGTGCGGCCAGCCATAGACCGATATCATTTAACAGGCCGGTGGCATCCGGGCCGAGCACGGCCTGCGCAAAACTTTCGCTTCCCAAAAAGAAAAAGCCAGCGATGACAATGACAGGCGCAAAGATTTTGATGGCGAACAGAAAACCGTCGCGCAAATGGTCGGTCGCTGTTTCCAGCGCATCTTTTAACCCGTGGTCTGCAATGGTGATGACCGACATCAAAATCAGCGCAGTACCGGCAACCAATGCCGTGGCATCGCCGCCCGAAATGCCGAAGCGCACCATGAAAGCGACATCCAGCAAAAAGGCGGTAGGAATCAGGATTGCAACGACGATGGCCAGCCGTGGGCGTGCAACGCTGCGGGTGGTTTCGGTGGATGCAGCAGCCGCAAAAGAGGGCGTTTGCTTTAGTTCACGGCGCATCATCCAAAATGCAACGCCGAACGTAGTGACACACATGACCACCCATAATGGCACGCTAGCTTTCATAACCGCGACGGTATCGACACCGGCGGCGGTGGCGGTGATATCGGGCGCACCTTGGATAAAGAAGTCAGACGAAAGGCTGGCACCATGCCCAAATAGATTCATGGCAACAGCCGCCCAGAGTGCGGGCAGACCCACGCGCGACGCGACAGGCAGCAAAAGGGCGCCGATGAGCGCGACGGCCGGACTGGGCCAGATAAGCCAAGACATAATTAACATGGCAAAGCCGATGACCCAAAATGCCGTACTGCGTGTGCGGATGATGCGGCCGACCGGACGCATTAACATCTGGTCTGCGCCGACGGCAATCATGGCATGGCTCATGGCGACGACAAGGGCGATAACGACAATAATGCTGAGCAGTTCCATACAGGAGTGAATGATGGCATTGTTAAGTGTTTGGATGGCACCGAGGACATTGCCGCGGTATAGATATCCAATCACCAGAATACCGAATGCGCAGGGCAGAACGATTTCTTTTTTGAACAGCAGGGCGGTCAAAACCGCCAGCGTGATGAGTATGTACGCGATGTGTAGAGAAGTAAGCGTGACCAAAGGGAATGCCTCCTAACCGGGCGCGCGGCATGTTTTTTGCAAAACAGGACTGTATTTGCCGCGGGCTTGTGATATAATGAAACAAAATGGTTTGGCGTTCCTGCCGGAAAAGGAGAGTCACATGTTTGCAATTACGACTGACAACAACGGCGATTTACCGCTTTCTTATCTCAAAGAACATGATGTAGGTTTGATGACTTTGACGTATACCGTAGAGGGGCAGACCTATGACGCACTGCATCCGATGCCCGACCATGAATTTTATGAAAAAATGCGTGGAGGTTCTATGCCTACCACATCACAGGTCAACCCGGACAGCGCCCGCGACGTGCTTGAACAAGCACTGCGTCAGCATGATGCCGTGCTTCACATCGCGTTTTCCTCTGGACTGAGCGGCAGCTATCAAAGCGTGTGTATTGCGGCACAGGAGCTGCGCGAACAATATCCGGACAAACAGATTGTGGTGATAGACTCGTTAGCGGCTTCGCTGGGACAGGGGCTTTTGGTTCACTATGCCGTACAAATGCGAGATGCCGGACAGAGCTTTACGCAAACGGTGCAGTGGTGCGAGCAGAATAAACTGCACATTGGGCATGTGTTTACGGTTGATGACCTCTTTCATCTATATCGGGGCGGCAGAGTGTCCAAAACCACCGCTATCGTGGGTTCTGTGCTCAACATGAAGCCCATTCTGCATGTCGATGACGCGGGAAAACTGGTCGCGATTGGCAAGGTGCGCGGGCGAAAGCGTTCACTGGACGAACTGGTAAACCGTATGGCCGAGCGGGTGGGCGACAAGCACAATGATATTGTGTTTATCTCACACGGCGATTGCTTAGCCGATGCCGAGTATGTGCGCGACCGTGTACGCGAACGGTTTGGCATTTCTGACAGCCTTATTCACTTTGTCGGCCCTTCTATCGGTGCACATTCGGGGCCGGGAACGGTGGCACTGTTTTTTCTGGCTGACCATCGCTGAATCGACTTTACGCTGGTGGGGCAGTCTGTTATAATGGGAACAAATCTCGATGAAGGAGGCTTTTTCATGTTTCAGAGATTGCTTGCGGCGGTGTGTGCCTGTGCGCTGACCGTTGCATTGGTGGGTTGTGCGAACCCTGAAAATAACCAAGATACGGCGCAAGAACAGACCAAAACCGTTACGCTTTATTTGCCGGACGAGCAGGGCGAGTCGGTGGTACCGACCGAAACCGAGCTGACCATAAAGGAATCGGACGAGGCGGCGGCATTGGTCGCGGCACTGGCGGACAATGGCGTATTTCCGGCAGAAGTTGCGGTCAATTCCTTGCAGCAGCAGGACGGTGCACTGACGCTGGATTTGAATGAAGCATTTGCACAAGCTCTGTCGAGCAGCGGTTCCACCGGAGAGACGATGGTGATGGCATCGGTTGTGGATACGTTTCTTGCGTATTATGGTGCGGCAAGTTTGGTGATTACTGTGGACGGCAATACGTTAGAAACCGGTCATGCGTTGTATGACGAGCCGTTTACCCGGATTTTCGACGCGGCGCCTGCGGCGTAATCCGGAACACAAACCGAAAATACAAGCGCTGGGTTGGACAACCCGGCGCTTTTTTCTCCGATTTGGGCAGGAAAAGGGGACTTCCGGCATTTGTGTCATGCTATGCGCAGGGAAAAGCCGAGGTGACGCAAAAAAGCGCGCTGCTTTGGGCAGCGCGCTTTTGAAGCGAAAAGAAAACGTATTGAGAGCAAAAGGGATTATGCTTCAGCTTTCCACAAACCGTGCAGATTGCAGTAAGCGTAAGCCGCAATAACCTTATCGTTGGGAGCGAGGGCGAATACGGCTTCGGGTGCATCACCGGGAGCCAGATTGCGGCGCTGTACACCCTGTTCGGTGTGCAGTGCAATAAAAGCAATGTAGTGCTTTTCTTCCATCGGGTGAGCAACTGCACCGACCGATACGGTTACAAGATTATCCTGAATGGAGACGACGGGCAGATGCTTTTCGCCTGCGCCTTCGCGTACGCTGGGGTCGAGCAGCTGCATCTTTTCGCCGCAGCAGATAACGGGAACTTTGTGGTCAACAACTTTTTCAATGACGTTTCCGCAATGTTTGCAGAGATAGAAATTCAAATCCATAGTTACAACTCCTTTGAAGATTGGTTGTGTATTATGATAAAAACAAGGGTAAATTGCTGAATATTTACAATAATAGTATACATTATTGCGCATAAATGTCAAGCTGTGATTTTGAATAAAAAAAAGAAAATATTTTGTGTATGATATACAAAGATGGAAGTGTCACAAAACGGCGACCAAAAAAAGCAAAAAAGGCAGGGGCAAAGGCATAGAATAGAGATAGGGCGGCAGAATGGCTCAAAAACAGGGAAGAAAGGCGGAAATTTAATGTGATAAACTAAAAAATATTGAATTTGGCGCGAAAAATCTATAAAAAATAAGGGAGGATGTTGTGTAAAAACTGTGTGTGCAAAGGTAGAACTTGCGAAGAAGTGCTTGACAATCGCAAATTATCGCGTTACAATATAAGCGTCAAAGTAGGTTTCTATTTATTGACATAGAATGAAGTGCATAGCAAGAAGGGCTTTCCCGCCCGCCGGACTTTAGAAAGTGAGGGGAACACCATGACTCCGACCACGATTTCGTCCAATGACCGCTACATCAGAGAGCAAATTGATATTATGACCGGCTTGCTTGCGCAAATGACCGATCATTATGCAATCGCTCGTCTCCGGATTCAGCTTTGGCATCTCGAAACCGAATTGAAAGCCAGTCCTGTAAGACCTTTAAATTAAATATTCCTGACCAAAAAGCACGCGAAAATGGCGTGCTTTTTTGTTGCCCTGTTACCATTTTGTGCGATTTGTCTGGAATTTATACAATTTTGTATCCGGATATTTCGCACGGATATAGCGCAAAGCATTGATTTTTTTCCAGTTTTTGTGCTATATTATAAATATCGGCGGAGATGGATTCTTTTTGCAAAAGCGCTGTCTCCGACGAACGTGCGAAATTCTTTTTTTGCAAACTTGGTTTGCGCAAATCAAACTTTTGTAAAGGGGATATCCAGATGCCTAAGAAAAAGATGCTGGAGGCCGTTGAGCTGTATCTGAAAAGCGAATTTCAGACTACCCCGGCTGAGGCAACGCCCGACCAGCTTCACACCGCTGTTTCCCGTTCCCTGATGGCGGGAATCGCAGACCGCTGGCACGCAAGTGCAGAAAAGCACCAGAATGCACGCCATGCGTACTATTTTTCCGCAGAGTTCCTGATGGGACGTATGATTTACAACAATCTGTTGTGCCTGGGCATGACCGAAGAGATTGGACAACTGCTTGAAAAGAATGGCGCTTCCTTGGATTCGTTTGAAGAAGTTGAGGACTGCGCACTGGGTAACGGCGGCTTGGGCCGCTTGGCTGCCTGCTTCCTGGATTCGGCTGCAACGCTTGATTTGCCGCTTGACGGCTACGGCATCCGTTACAAATACGGCCTGTTTAAGCAGAAAATCGAGGGCGGTTTCCAGAAAGAAGAAGCTGACGACTGGACACGCTATGGCGACCCGTGGAGCCTGCGCCGTGAAGATGAAGCCGTTCGCGTTGAGTTTGCCGACCAGACCATCGTAGCGGTACCTTACGATATGCCGATTATCGGCTACAACACCAACAACATCGGCACCCTGCGTCTGTGGCAGGCCGAGCCGGTACAGGCGTTTGACTTTAACCTGTTCAACGCCCAGCAGTATGACGCGGCAGTTGCCGAGCGCAACCGCGCAGAGGACATCTCCCGCGTGCTCTACCCCAATGACTCGACCGATGACGGTAAAATCCTGCGCCTGAAACAGCAGTACTTCTTCTGCTCGGCTTCGCTCCAGGATATCATCCGCAAATATAAAAAGACATACGGCAATGACTTCTCGCATTTTGCAGAACTCAATGCCATCCAGCTCAACGACACCCACCCGGTTATCTCGATTCCCGAACTCATTCGCCTGCTGACCGACGGCGAGGGTCTGTCCTTTGACGCTGCACTGGATATCTGCAAGCAGGTATTCTCTTACACCAACCACACCATTCTGGCAGAAGCACTGGAAAAGTGGAGCCAGCATTTGATGGAACGCACCATCCCGCGCGTATTCCACATCATTGTGATGCTTGACCAGTATCTGGGCGGCGAGCTGCATCAGAAGGGTATTACAGGCGATAAGGAATACTCCATGCACATTTTGCAGCATGGCACGGTACACATGGCGTATATGGCTATTTACTGCTCGCGCTATGTCAATGGCGTTGCACAGCTGCACACCGAAATTCTGAAAAATGATGTGCTGCGCGATTGGTACGCAATCTATCCGGAGAAGTTCCAGAACAAGACAAACGGTATTACCCAGCGCCGCTGGCTGGCACTGTGCAATCCCGAACTGTCTGCCCTGCTGACCCGTCTGCTTGGCAACGAGAGCTGGAAAACCGACCTGTCTCAGCTCAAGAAGCTAGAAAAGTATGTGGAAGACGAAAAGGTTATGCAGGAATTGTGCGACATTAAGCTGCACAATCATCAGAAGCTGGCCGAGTTTGTCAAGAAAAAGGACGGCATCGACATCGACCCGAATACCTGCTTCGATGTACAGATTAAGCGCCTGCATGAGTACAAGCGCCAGTTCCTGAACATTCTGGCCATTCTGGAACTGTACTATGAGATTGCCGAAGGCAGCCTGACCGACTTTACCCCCACTACCTTTATCTTTGGCGCTAAGTCGGCACCCGGCTATGCGCGTGCAAAGGGTATCATTAAGCTCATTAACGAAGTTGCAGCACTGATTGACCGCGACGACCGTGTACGCGGCAAGATTAAGGTTGCATTCCTGTCCAACTACAATGTATCCTATGCCGAAAAAATCATTGCAGCGGCTGACGTATCCGAGCAGATTTCGACCGCTGGTAAGGAAGCATCGGGTACTGGTAACATGAAGCTGATGGCTAACGGTGCGGTTACGCTGGGCACCCTCGACGGCGCAAACATTGAGATTGTTGAGGAAGCCGGCAGCCTGAACGAATATATCTTCGGTGCAACCGTAGAAGAAATCCGTTCGGTACAGGAGCACTACAACCCCAACGGTATGTATCATAACGATTACAAGATTAAGCGTGTATTGGATGCGCTGGTAAACGGCACACTCAATGACGGCGGTTCGGGCATTTTCCGCGAACTGCACGACTCCATCGTTTATGGTGCAAGCTGGCATCGTCCCGACCAGTACTTCCTGCTGCTGGACTTCGAGCGCTATCTGGAAGCCAAGAAGCAGGTTGCAAGAGATTATAAGGACGCGCTGGTATTCGCCAAAAAGCGTTGGATGAACATTTGCAACAGCGGTAAGTTCTCGTCTGACCGCACGATTGCAGAGTACGCCAAGGATATCTGGCATATCGAGAAGGTATAACCCTTCCTGCGTTGGTGAATCGTAAAATCCCAGCCAGAATCTGGCTGGGATTTTATCAAAGGAGGAAAAATCCATGGCTCACGATGAGACACGTCTGCTGATTGATGCGCTTCTGTTTGAAAATGGCCATCTGCGTCGGACACAACATATCTTAAAAGTCTATGCGCTGACCAAAGCAATTGGACAAGCGCAGCGCCTGAGTGCGCAGGAACAGCGCATTGTGCAAGCGGCGGCCATTCTGCACGATATTGCGATAGGCCCCTGTAAGGCGAAGTACGGTGACGCAGAGCCGCAGCATCAGCAGCAGATAGCAGCACCGTTGGTTTGGCAATTCCTAGACCGTGCGGGCTATGCGGAATGTGATTGGACGCGTATTGTGGAGCTGGTCGAAAAGCACCACGAATACGACGAGATTGATGGGCCGGATTTTCAAACGTTGGTGGAAGCCGACCTCATCGCCAATGTTTATGAAAGCGAGGATGCTTGCGCGAAGGCAAAGGAAGTGCAGCCGCTGTTTCAGACGGCGACCGGAAAGGCACTTCTGAGCGCGATTATTTCGCATGTGCAGTCGCTGCAAGACGACGACGCGGACGATATATGACAGGCAGAACAGCAGGAAATGATGAAATTTCCTGCTGTTTTTTGTTGTGCGGAGTGAAGTTGTTTTGAGGCAGGCAAAGACCAAAAGCGTCCCCAATCGGTGAGCGATAAAAATAGGGATTGCATTCTGGAAAAGGTTATAATATAATAGGCTTGTAGTGAGAAACACACAAAAATATGACTTGTTTTGACAGGAGTGTTATAACATATGTCCAGATTTACTTTGCCCAGAGATTTGTACCACGGAGAAAACGCGCTGGAAGCGCTCAAAACACTGACTGGTAAAAAGGCAATCGTTGTTGTGGGCGGCGGCTCCATGAAGCGATTCGGCTTTTTGGCAAAAGTGGAAGAATACTTAAAAGAAGCTGGCATGGAAGTCAAGCTGTTTGAGGGTGTTGAGCCTGACCCCTCGGTCGATACCGTTATGAAGGGCGCCGCTGTGATGCGCGAGTTTGAACCCGATTGGATTGTGTCCATTGGCGGCGGTTCGCCTATCGACGCGGCGAAGGCTATGTGGGCGTTCTATGAGTATCCAGACGTGACCTTTGAAGATTTGTGCATCCCGTTCAATTTCCCGACCCTGCGCACCAAGGCAAAATTCTGTGCAATCCCGTCTACATCGGGCACGGCAACCGAAGTAACTGCATTTTCGGTTATTACCGACTACAAGAAGGGCGTAAAGTATCCGCTGGCTGACTTCAATATCACACCGGACGTTGCCATCGTAGACCCGTCGCTTGCCGAAACCATGCCCAAAAAGCTGACCGCACACACTGGTATGGATGCAATGACCCATGCGATTGAAGCATATGTTTCGACCATGCACTGTGACTATACCGACCCGCTGGCGTTGCACGCGATTGAAATGATTAGCAATGATTTGATTGCTTCGTACAATGGCGACATGAGCGCACGCGCACGCATGCACAATGCACAGTGCCTGGCTGGTATGGCATTCTCCAATGCGCTGCTGGGTATTGTTCACTCGATGGCACACAAGACTGGTGCAGCTTACACCGGCGGCCATATCGTACACGGCTGCGCCAATGCGATGTATCTGCCCAAGGTCATCCGCTACAATGCAAAGGAACCGGCTGCGGCTGAACGCTATGCAAAGATTGCCAAGTTCTTAGGGCTGGCAGGCACATCGACCGATGAACTGGTTGATGCACTGATTGCGCACATCCAGAAGATGAACCGTGAACTGGATATCCCGACTTGCATTAAGGATTACGAAGGCGGCATCATCGACGAGAAGGAGTTTATGGACAAGCTGCCTGAGGTTGCCGAACTGGCTGTCGGAGACGCTTGCACAGGTTCCAATCCGCGCAGCATCAATCCCGAACAGATGGCAAAGCTGCTCAAGTGCTGCTTCTATGACACCGAGGTAGATTTCTAATCGTTCGTGAATCAAAATTAGGAAAGGGCTTCTATGATAGAACCAAATCATAGAAGCCCTATTGTTATTGCAAGAACAAAAAACGGCTTCCGTTTGGAAAGCCGTTTTGATGCAAGGTTTTGTGTTAGAGCGGAATGGACTGTAATTCCAGAATTTGACCGGTCAGCGAACGCGCCGCACCCGATGGCATCACTTCATAGGTGTTTTCGGTGCCGACAACGCCAACGCCCGGAATGGCAATTTTGGGTTCACAGGCAAAGGTCATACCAGCTTGGAGCGGGGCGCGGAAACCACGCGCAATGACGGGCGGTTCATCCATGACAAGGCCGATGGAGTGCGCAAGGAATTTGCCGCCGTTCATAAATCCTTCGGCAAATTCGTCCGGAATGGTGGGCCACAGTTCCAGAAAAATTTCTTCGGGTATGGCACCGGCTACCAGTCGTTCGGCTACACGGCGTTCAAACTGTGCGCACAAGTCATACGCACGGCGGATGCGGTCGGCTTGCGGATGCTGATTGAGGTCGCCGTAGAAATAGACGACCGATTTGTCGGTGTGATAGCCGTCTATGCCAGAGGGGATGTCCAACAAAATGAGGTCGCCAGCGTGCAGCAAGCGTTTGTTGTCTCCGATAGCGGGCATTGCGATACAAGTACCGGCGTTGCCGTCTGGGCCGTCAAATGCGGTGACGCGCAGACCGTTTTCTGAGAATGCGCACAAACCTGCCACATCTTCCCCAAAAAGCTGATTAAAGCGGGAAATGCCCATTGCACCGCGCGCAAGAAAGGCGCGGTAGATGTCGGCACACAACACGGCTTCACTGATGCCGTCATGGATAAGCGAAGGGGTGACCTGCTCCAGCACCTCGGCGTGGATAGCACCCGCCCGACGCATACAGTCCAGTTCATATGCACTTTTATGGGCGCGCAGGTCGGCCAGAATCGGGGTCAAGTTTTTATATTCGGGGAACGGCAGATACTTGCGCACCATGCCCAGCCATTCCAGAGAAACCGTTTTGCACTCAATATAGGCTGCTGAGGGAACCGAATAGCTGCCCTCCAGCACGCGAAAGGATTTCATCGGGCGGATATCGTCAAAAAGGGATTCTTCCTGCGCACGAGCAAACGAACGGCGCACCCAAAGCGTTGCAGCCGACGGTGTCACAACCAGTACGCCATCCTGCATGGTTCCGGTCAGATAGTACAAACTAATCTTGTGATTTATCAGCGCCATCTCCCAAGCGGGGTCACGCAGATTCAGCGCTTCGCGCAGGGCAGTAAGGCGGGCAGTTAGTTCTTGTTTGGGAACTTGGTTGTGGGTCAGCATAAGTCACGGCTCCTTTTGACTGGTATAAAAAATACGTTGCTTCTGTTATGATTATAGCAGAATGGCAGATAATTACAACGAAAAAAGTAGAAAAATCGGGTGAAAAATATCGGTGTGCGCGTGGACAGCGCGAGAAAAAGTCCACGAGAATACACGAATTTTACCGAACTTTATGGCGCGTTCATTGACTTTTTGCACAGTGCGGTTTATCATGGTAACAAGCGAAGGGACTCGATTTTTTGGAGGAAGTATGTTAAAGAGATTACAAAAAATGTTGGGTGACCGGCGCATGGTAGGCGGCGTGCTGTTGATTGCACAAGCGGCTGCAATGGTTTGGCTCATTTGCTTTCTCAGTTGGCGCTGGATGTGGCTGTACCGCGTCTGCAATATCCTCAGTGCCATTATTGTCATCTGGATTGTGCGTAAATATGACAATCCGGCCTATAAAATCCCGTGGATTGTGCTGATTCTGCTGTTTCCCATTTTTGGCGGTGTGTTTTATATGTTGTGGGGCAATACCCCGTTCAACCGTGCCCGCACACGGCACAGACATACATTGCGTCAGCCGGATTTTTCAGGCGCGCCAGAACCACCGGTTTGTGATGAGTTGGCCGCCACGCTGCCGCGCCACACACGCGGCGCACGGTATATTGAAAACGAAAGCGCAATGCCCGTTTGGGGCGATACGGTCACGACCTATTATCCAGTTGGAGAAAAGCAGTTTGTCGCCATGTGTGAAGCGTTGCAGTCGGCCAAACGCTTTATCTTCATGGAATATTTTATCATTGAAGAAGGTCAAATGTGGAATACGCTGCTGGATATCTTGGTGCGCAAGGCAAAAGAGGGCTGTGAAATCCGGATATTGTATGACGATGCCGGTTGTTTGAGTACGCTGCCGCATGGATATGACCAATATTTATGTTCTCTTGGTATCCGGGCGGTGCGTTTTAACCGTTTTATCCCGACGCTTAACACCTACCTGAACAATCGTGACCACCGCAAGATTTGTGTAGTGGATGGCAATATCGGTTTTATGGGCGGCATCAATCTTGCCGATGAATATATTAACGTCAAGGTGCGTTTTGGACATTGGAAAGATACCGGTGTACGGCTGATGGGGCCGGGCGTAGCCAATATGACCGAAATGTTTCTGCAAATGTGGGAATATACGACGGAGGAGGCGGTTTCAGACCGCAAACGCTATATGCCGACCATCGTGCGTGATGGGGATGGCTATGTACAGCCGTTTTATGACAGTCCGCTGGACGACCGCAATGTGGGCGAAACTGTGTTTATGCACATCATCAACCGCGCACAGCGCTATGTGTATATTACAACGCCTTATCTGATTTTGGATAATGAGATGATTACCGCCCTCACAACGGCGGCACAGTCTGGAATTGATGTGCGGATTGTGACCCCCGGTATTCCCGACAAAAAGTTGGTTTACCGCGTCACGCGCTCGTATTATTTGCAATTGCGGCGCGCAGGTGTCAAGATTTATGAATACCGGCCGGGCTTTCTGCACGCAAAAATGATTATATCAGATGATGATGTGGCAGTTGTAGGCACGATGAATATGGATTTCCGCTCCTTTTTCCTGCATTTTGAGTGCGGTACGGTGTTGTATGGCGGCAAGACCATCACGGAAATCCGAGATGATATTGTAGATACCATCGGCATGAGCCGCGAGATTGACGACGCATGGTTCCGGAATGTGCCGTGGATTGCGTCCATTGCGGCTTCGGTGCTGCGTTTGTTTGCACCCATGATGTGACAAATTTTGCTTTGCCAATGCGGTGCATTGTGCTATAATATGAAATATCGACAAAACGGTTCAGTGCCCAGCGCTGCACCGTTTTTTCTCGCCGGGGATGGCGAAAGAGGAGGATATGGGTATGTTGCAGATTCGGCAGGCAACGATTGGGGATTATCGAACGGTTTACAAATTGGTGCGGCAGGCGTTTGCACAGTCCAAGATTTCGGATGGACAGGAACAGGACTGGATTATTGCTCAGCGCAGTACCGCATGTTATGTGCCCGAACTGGAACTGGTTGCCGAACGAGATGGGCAGATAGTGGGGCATGTACTGTTGACCGAGCGCAAAGTGATTACACCAGACGGGTACCATACCGCGCTATATTTGTCGCCGCTGTGCGTCAAACCGGATTGCCGTAAGTTGGGGATTGGAAGCGCATTGGTGACAGAGGCTTTTGCACGCGCGGCAAACTTGGGCTATCAGGCAACCTTTCTTGTGGGTGACCCCAAGTATTATAGTCGTTTTGGGTTCCGGCCGGTCACACAGTTCGGTATTCAAAACTGTTCCCAAATTCCCGATGTCTATGTGCAGGCGATGGAACTAAAACCGGGCGCATTGGGCGAAATGCAAGGGGAATTGCATTTAACGGCATAATCGAAGTTTGATACAAAGTAAAAACCCGAATCGTTAGATGATGACGATTCGGGTTTTGTGCCGATAGAGGGATATGGGCATTAGAACAAATAATGTTCACACATATCGGCGAATGCCCCTTCGTGGGCAGGGCAGCACACATAGTCTGCATGTGCCCGTGCGGATGCAGTCCCATCTCCCGGACAAGCCGCAGTGCCAGCGGTATCAAGTAACTGCAAGTCGTTTTCATTGTCTCCAATGGCAAGCGTGCGGTCAAGCGAAATGCCAAGCTGTTCACAAAGCGTGGTCAGTGCAGCACCTTTATTGATTCCACGGGCATAGCAGTCAATATAGTTGTCGTGACTGCGGTGCCATTGGTAACGGGGGTCGGTGTCGGCCGCCAAAATCGGCATCACACGTTCGATGTCCTCCAGAGAGCCATTGAGCACGATTTTATTGAGCGGTTTATAGAAAATGGTCTTGAAATCGGGTACTTCAATCATGGTATAGCCGAATAGCTTGGATTCTTCTTTTAGCAAATCGGTGTAGCGGGACACATACATTTTGCCATCCATGGGCAGCATGAACGGAATACCGAGTGGAACATAGCGGTCAAATAACTCGCAGAGCGTTTCAACGGACAGCATACCTGTCATGGTATTTTCACCAGTCAGCTTGTTGTAGGTTCCGGCACCGCCAGAGTGGATAATATAAGAGAATGCGTCCCAAAGTTCTAGTCGGTCCAGTACAGGGGTGATGGCGGGCAATTCGCGTCCGCTGGCGATTGCGCAGGGAATACCGCGCGCTTTTAGTTCCATCAAGGCATCGCGGTCACGCTGTGTAATGTTTTCACGGTCATAAAACAGGGTGCCGTCCAGGTCGGTCACAACCAGGTCAAAGCGAGACATGGGAAAATACCTCCGAAAATCAAATGTTTTAGATACAGCATCATCATACAAACTTTTGCAGGCAAAGTCAACGTGGAAAAATGACAGAATTTAAAGAGATTTTACAAAACTGCGTTGCATTTTGTACGGGATTCTGATACCATTTGTAGTATTAGAATGATTGAAGAAAGAGGAATCCGGATTTGGAAAGTTTATTTACATGGCTGGAAGCGGCGGGCAAAGAAACCGCTTTGTTTTTGGTTTCCATGGTTCCCTTGATTGAGTTGCGCGGCGCGGTGCCGCTGGGCATTGCGGCGGGAATGCCTTGGAGCGAGGTACTGCCCATCTGTTATCTGGGCAATCTGGTGCCCATCCCGTTTATTTTACTGTTTGCCGAGCGGCTGTTGGATTGGCTGGCGCGGTTGCCGCTGTTCAAAAAACCCGCGACATGGTATACCAATAAGCTTAACAGCAAAAAAAGTCAGGTCACAAAATATGCCAAATGGGGTCTGTTTCTCTTTGTAGCTGTGCCATTGCCTGGTACAGGCGCCTGGTCAGGTGCCGCCATTGCCGCACTGCTCAAAATGCCGCCCATCCGTGCTTTTTTCTCCATCGCGGCTGGTGTGGTAGCGGCTGGCTTGATTATGGCAGTTGCATCTTCCGGCGTTGTGAGCTTGTTTGCCAGATAAGATATAAAAGCCTTCTGTGAACCGATTGCGGTGGTACAGAAGGCTTTTTATTTACGATTTGTGCAGCACAAGGCGATAGCCGTGCCGCCATATCATAGGGGTGATACGGTTCATCAAAAATTCGGGTGTCACATCTCCATCGGTTTGAATTTCCAGCATGGGGCGACCGGAGAGATAGTCCAGACGCATCCGCCCCAAACCGTGCGATAGATACCATAAACAACCATGATAGGGCATGGCAGACAGTTTGGACATCAAAAAACGCTGGGGGATGTGGCAGATAACGTGGAATACACTGTCCGGGTCGAACAGCATCGCGCCGAGCAGGTCGAGCGGCAAATGTTCGGATGGATGCAGTAAGAAAGAGGGGCTATCCGGGTCGCGCACGACAAAGCCGAAGGCTTGGGCGCAGTCAGCTAGAATCATGGCATCCGGGTGGTCAGGGGTGGCACATTGAAAGTGAATGAGCACAGGCAAGTCGTGTGTCATCATGGTTAGAATGTCCAGTATCATCGGGACAGCCTTGCGCTGGGCATCTGGGGCGAAAAATTGCTCATATAAGTAAGGGCGCAGCGTGAAAACACGTTCTTTTTTACTCGATTGCTCGGTCAGCATCACCCAACAGGAACGAAATCGGGCGCGCTGTTCTTCGGTTAAGCCCTCGTCAAGCCAGTCGGTACTCATACAGATTCCTCCGTTTGGTTCAGACATTTTTGTAAACTTATTATAGGGGTCAGCGCACAGAAAAGCAAGGCTCAAGTGCAAAGTTCACCAGTTTTTCACAAGTGAACGGTGTACAGGGGGCTGCAAAAGTGCTTGACTTTTTGCACATGAAGCGTATAATAAAAAGCGTTGGAAGAAGTTTACAAATGGTTCTATATGGGCCTGTAGCTCAGTTGGGAGAGCGTTCGGTTCGCATCCGAGAGGTCAAGGGTTCGAATCCCTCCAGGTCCACCAAGAAAAAAGGGTTTGCCGTCTGGCAAACCCTTTTTTTTGATATGACACACTAGATGACTATGCCTGTGCGGTTTGTTTCTTTCGTTCGTGTACGAACCAGTCGAGCAGCGCGGCGGTTTGGTCGATGCCCAGTGCAAAACTGTTGACGGTCAAATCATATTTGCCCGCTTCGCCCCAAACTTCGCCGGTGTAATATTCGTGAAAGTGGCGGCGGGCGGCATCGGTTTGTTGAATATAGCGGCGCGCTTCGCGTTCAGATTGATTCTGCGTGCGCATGATGCGCTGTACGCGGTCATTTAAATCGCCGTGTACAAAAAAAGTGGTTAAATCGGGGCGGTCGCGTAGGGCGTAGTTTCCACAATGCCCAATCAGTACAAAATCCTGCCGTTCGGCCAGTCGGTGCATGAGTTCAAACGGAATTTTGCCGACACCGCGGCTTCCGTTTTCCATTGCAATGGAGAATAACAGGCTATTGACCGGTTTTTCGTCCAGAAAAGCTTGCATTTCCTCGGCACATCCTGCCGCTTGTGCTTCTTTCAGCAGTCCTTGGGCATCATAGAATGGAACATCAAGGCGCTGTGCCAGTTTTTGTGCGATTTCCAAACCGCCGCTGCCACAGGCGCGGCCGATGGTGATAACCATAAAGGGTTCCTCCTTTGGCAAAATCAAATCAGATTGGCAAACACAGAGGCCGCACCGACGGTAATCAAGCCAGAAACGGCAATGGCAAGGCTGCTCATAGCGCCTTCAATTTCACCCATCTCAAGCGCGCGCGCTGTGCCGATGGCGTGTGCAGCCGTACCGATGGCAATGCCTTTGGCGACGGGTTCGGTAATGCGGAACCATTTGCACACGGTTTCGGCAATGATATTGCCCAGTACACCGGTTAGGATGATGACCGAAACTGTGATGGTCACAATCCCGCCCAATTCCTCAGAAACACCCATACCGATGGCGGTTGTGATGGATTTGGGAAGCAAGGTGACATAGTATTGATGATTCAGCCCGAACAGGATGCACAGCCCCAGAACCGAGCCAATACTGGATAACACACCTGCGATAATACCGATAAGAATGGCTTTGATGTTGCGCACAAGCAGTGAAAGCTGTTCGTATAGCGGAATCGCAAGACAAACCGTGGCAGGGGTCAGCAAATAGCTGAGATATTGCGCACCGGCATTATAGCTTTTATAGTCCACACCCAATACCAGCAAAATAGCGATGGTGACGACGATTGAGACAAGCAGGGGATTGCAAATGGGAGATTGGGTTTTTCGTTTGAGCCACAAACCAAATTCATAGCTGAGCAGGCTAATCATGACGCTGAAGAATGTGGCAGAACACAGGATATCGTGCATTATTTTTTGCTCCTTTCCCGGCGAATCACGGCCTGTGTGACCAGACCGGTGACGGCCATGACAAAAATGGTCGTTACGACCAGAATAACCGAAATCGGGAGCAAAACGGCTTGCAGGGCGGGCCAACTGTCCAGCAGCCCGACGGCAGCCGGAACGAACAAGACCGGCATAATGTCAATCAAGAACTTTCCCGCATCCTGTACGGCTTCCAGTGGCAAAATGTGGGTCGAGAGCAAAAAAAGCATGAGCAGCAGCCCGTAAATGCTGACCGGAATGGGCAGGGGCAGCAGACCTTTGAGCACTTCTCCTGCAAAGGAGATAAGCAAAATCAGGCTGAATTGTTTGAGCAGTTTCATGTTGTATGCTTCCTTTCCGCCTGCCATCGCGCAATTTCAGCATCAATGATATCATAATGCCGGCTGATTGCCGTGCATCCGGCTTCTAAATGCCGGTGTTCCAAACATTCTAAAATGCGACGATGGCTGTCCAATGTCTGTACCAGAATATCTTGTGCACCACGCGATAAAAATTGCGCAATCAATTTGCCGATAACATCGGAGAGGGATTCCATAACGGTTTGCATAAGCGGGTCGCCGCCCAGTTCAATCAGTGCGGCGTGGAACGCTTCGTCGGTTTCTACACAGCGCGTGCGCTCCATATCATCAAAAATAGACCACAGCGCGTGAATCTGTTCGGGGGTGCAGCGCTGCACCGCGATGCGGTAAGATTGCAGTTCAATGGCGCGGCGCATCCGGTTAATGGACTGGTAATCAATTTCTCCCAATAGGAGCATAAAGTGCAGGGATTGTGCCAGATAGCGCCCCATGTGATTGGACAGATAATTCCCCGAACCTTGACGGCTTTCCAATACACCCATGCTTTCCAATAGGCGCAAGCCGTCGCGCACCGTGCCGCGGCTGACGCCCAATGCCAGCGACAGTGCGCGTTCGGTGGGCAGTCGGTCGCCAAGGTGCAGTTCACCGCGTTCGATAAGCGTGCGTATGTAACTGCAAACATCTTGATAGCGTTCTTCTTCCAAAAAAGTCCCTCCTTTAATGGGGTGAGAGCAAAAGCCGTGCGGGAAGCGAGGGCTTTCATTGGTTTAACCAATATGTGGAATAACTGAGTTTCATTATACGCGGAAATCGGGGAGCGTCAAGAAAATCACCGAAAAATTTTACATAAGTAATGCCGGTTTTGCAAATAAAAAACGTCACATGTAAATCCGAGATGGATAACATGTGACGTTTGGTTGGAGCTAGTAGTCGGACTCGAACCGACGACCTGCGCATTACGAACGTTGGGAGGACCACCTTTTTCCCATATTTTATAAGGGTTATTTTCTGTTGACATAATCCTGTTTTGTTGGCATGATGCCAAAGAATACAGATAAAAAAGTTTTCTTTTTTCAAGTTTGTCATCAGACTGTCAACAGGAAAAAGGGAGTGGTCCTGTTGACCACTCCTGCTATCCTACACCACCATATCTGTGTGCTTTTTATTGAGTTCATCGTAAAATCCCTCAGTAGCCTTCATAGCCATTTCAGCATCAACATGGGTGTAGACTTTCATAATTACATCTGTCGTATTATCACCCATTATTCTCTGAACAACGGAAATGGGTTGCTTTGCTAAAATCAGACGGGTACACATCGTATGTCTGAATTTATAATAGGTTACTCCTTCTAAGAGTGCCTAACAAAACCTGACAAATATAGAGTTATGAGGTAAAATACTAGTGGG
>OERG01000077.1_pt1 | contig 23954 bp, 20 predicted proteins | sample 1539951 | NCBI WGS metagenome assembly OERG01 (sample SAMEA3891870, study PRJEB23780) | metagenome | biome: terrestrial biome; feature: animal house; material: Caecal content | place: Italy | collected 2015-05-05
TGCTTGAACAATTTTCCTCCCAAAATATTGTCTAACTTTTTGGGGTCACTTCAGTTTGGTTTTTCACTTTCTATTTCAATCAAAAAGTCCTGCCAATGGCAGGACTTTTCTTTTTTATCTTATTTACTCCCCAAATATCTCCTGCTTGAGCCGGATACCGGTCGGCGTCGCCGCAAGCCCGCCTTGCGCCGTCTCGCGCAGCGCACACGGCATCGCGTCGCCTACCTCCCGCATGGCATCAATGACTTCATCGACCGGAATGACGCTGTGCACGCCTGCAAGCGCCAGTTCTGCCGCGGTCAGCGCACAGGCTACCCCGCCCGCATTGCGCTTGATACAGGGCACCTCAACCAGTCCGGCGATGGGGTCGCACACCAGCCCCAACTGGTTTTTCAGCGCAATTGCGCACGCATGGGCGCTCATGTCCGGCGTGCCGCCTGCCATCTCCACCAGCGCCGCCGCTGCCATCGCTGCCGCGCTGCCACATTCGGCTTGACAGCCGCCTTCCGCGCCCGCAATGGATGCGCGGAACGCAATCACCATGCCAAACGCCCCAGCCGTGAACAGCGCCTTGACCGCGCTTTCTTCGGGCAGGTCGCGCGCCTCCATCATCGTCAAAATCGCGCCGGGCAAAATACCGCATGAACCAGCCGTCGGCGCGGCAACAATTTTGCCCATTGCGGCATTGTATTCGGAAACCGCAATCGCACGGGTGAGTGCGCCGGTAAAAAACGACCCGCATAGCCCGCCCGTCGCGGCATATTGATGCAATTTATACGCATCCCCACCGGTTAAACCGCTGGTCGAACGCAGGTCTTTGTCAATGCCCGCCTGCACCGCCTGCTGCATCACATGCAGATTGTCGCGCATCCGCTCAAAAAGCTGGTCGGCGGGCAATTCGGCCTGTTCTGCCTGGTCGCGCAGCACCAATTCAGACAGGCTGATTTTCTCGGATTGTGCCGCCTGCACCAGTGCGGCGATTGATTCATAATTGACCATGATTTCCTCCTTAAATCGCGCGCACCAACACGACATTGATGATGTGCGGCAACTGGCGCAGCCAGTTTATCATCACATCGGACACATCCCCATCGACTTCAATCGTCATAACCGCTTCCCCGCCCTTTTGCGGTCGCGACAAACGGAAATTGCCGATATTCGCCCCCGAATACGCCATCGTATTGGTCACCGCCGCGATAACGCCCGGCGTGTCCTGATGCAGCACGATAAGGGTATTATATTGCCCGGTAAACTGCACCTCCAACCCGTTGATGTTGGTCACAATAATGTTACCGCCGCCGATGGACGCGCCCACCACGCGGCACGAGCCGCCCTTTTCTCCGGTCAGCTCCAAAATTGCCGTGTTGGGATGGGCACCGGGCAGCGATGTGCAGTAAAATTCATATTCCAACCCTTCGGTTTGCGCCATATCGAGCGCGTGGCGTAAGCGCGCATCGTAGGTATGCAGGTCAAGGATACCTGCAATAATCGCCTTGTCGGTGCCGTGCCCGCGGTAGGTCTGGGCAAACGAGCCGCACAGCCCAATACGGGCTTTCACCGGACGGTCACCTAAAATCTTGCGCGTGACACGCCCCAATCGACAAGCGCCTGCTGTGTGTGAACTGGAAGGCCCTATCATCACCGGGCCGATAATGTCAAAAACTTGCATAAGTTGTGCTCCTTTTATGGAAACAAATCACCCGCCACAGCGGGGCAATTACAGTATACCACATTCTTCGCCCGTGCAATAGGGAGATTTTTCTATGTTTTGCTGCACAGCTCCTGTTTTTATCCCCTGTGCCTTGTCTATTTTTGCATCACGACATGCAACCATTTGCAAGATTCATCGTGTGTGAAATTCATTTTTTTGTTTGCGCACGGCAGATGGAAACACGCCGAAACCCTTTGTTCGGGCGGTGTGTCCGCCGTACCCGGACACCCAACCCCTTGTAGCATGGGCTGATGCAAGCACCCAAATCCGCCGTTTTGTTTCCCGCAACCCCTTCTTGCTGGTATATTTTTCCATAAGTTTGCCCGCGCTGTCCCCTCCAAACCGGCTGTCAATAGGTACGTCGCTTCACATTGGCCAAAAAAAAACGCGAAGAATTGTATAACTGACCAAAGGGAACGTGCCGCCCTTGACAATCTTCGCGCATAGGGCTATATTATTAAGTGCATCCAATCTACGGATACTAGATATGGTACTAAAAGTTGTCCACAATAACAAAAAGTTGTGCACAGAGTTATACACAGGCAGATTACCCGGAAGGAGCCCCCTTTTTCATGATAGCCGAAATCATCAAACGTGATGGCCGTCGGACGGCCTTTGAACTGGATAAAATCGCAAATGCCATCTTTCAGGCTGCACAGGCTTCGGGTGGCCATGATTACAACATGGCGCTCTCCCTTGCCCAGCAGGTTGAACAAAATTTGGCACAATCTATGGAAGATGCCGTCCCAACCGTCGAGCAGATTCAAGACGAAGTCGAGCGCGTCCTGGTCGAAACCGGCCACGCACGCACGGCAAAACGCTACATCCTGTACCGCGATGAGCGCACACGCGTCCGTGAGATGAATACACGGCTGATGAAAGTTTATGAGGATTTAACCTTCAAATCTTCGCTGGAAAACAACACCAAGCGCGAGAACGCCAACATTGACGGCGACACCGCAATGGGCACCATGCTCAAGTACGGTTCCGAGGGCGCCAAGCAGTTCTATGAAATGTTTATCCTCGACCCCGAACACGCCCGCGCCCATCGGGAAGGCGATATCCACATTCATGACTTGGATTTCCTGACGCTCACGACGACTTGCTGCCAGATTGATTTGCTGCGGCTGTTCAAGGGCGGCTTTTCGACCGGTCACGGCTTTTTGCGTGAGCCGAACGACATCCGTTCTTACTCGGCTTTGGCCTGCATCGCCCTGCAATCCAACCAGAACGACCAGCACGGCGGGCAGTCCATCCCCAACTTCGATTACTCTATGGCGCCCGGCGTCATCAAAACATTCCGCCGCGCCTTTACCGATAACCTGACCAAAGCGGTTGAAATCTATCTGGAACAGACCGACGGCGAACTGATGAGCAAATCTATTGTGCAGGAGGCCGAAAAGCAGACCGGTAAAACAGCGGTGTTCGCCGGTGACAACGGCTTTGACCAAGCGGTGAACGACCTTCTGTGCACGCACACCGACGCGCAGACCGCCGGTAAAATCCTGCGCTTTACGCGCAAGTACGCGGTCAAGGAAACCCGCCGCAACACCTATCAGGCAATGGAAGCGCTGGTTCATAACCTCAACACCATGCACTCCCGCGCGGGCGCACAGGTGCCGTTTACCTCGCTCAACTACGGCACAGACACCTCCCCCGAAGGGCGGCTGGTCATGGAGTGCCTGCTCAAAGCGACCGAAGCCGGTCTGGGCAACGGCGAAACCTCCATCTTCCCCATTCATATTTTCAAGGTCAAAGAAGGGGTCAACTACAACCCTGGCGAACCCAATTACGACCTGTTCCAGCTCGCCATGCGTGTTTCGGCAAAGCGCATGTTCCCGAACTTCTCGTTCCTGGACGCGCCGTTTAATGCGCAGTATTACAAAGCCGGTCATCCGGAAACCGAAGCCACTTACATGGGCTGTCGAACCCGCGTCATCGGCAACGTATACGACCCCACCCGCGAAATCGTCAACGGACGCGGCAACCTGAGCTTTACTTCTATCAATCTGCCCCGCATTGCCATTCGCAGCCAAGGCGATTTGGATTGGTTCTTTGAAGAACTCGACCGCAAGATTGATTTGGTTATTGACCAGCTTCTAGCCCGTCTGCGCATCCAGAGCCAGAAAAAAGTCCGTAACTACCCGTTCTTAATGGGTCAGGGCGTTTGGATTGACTCGGAAAAACTCGACCCGGATGACAGCGTGGGCGAAGTGCTCAAGCACGGTACGCTGACTTGCGGCTTTATCGGACTGGCTGAGACGCTCAAAGCGCTCATCGGTGTCCATCACGGCGAAAGCGATGAAGCCCAAGAACTGGGCTTGCGCATCGTCTCTCACATGCGTGAGCGCATGGACCAAGCCGCCGCGCAGTATCACCTCAACTTCTCTCTGATTGCAACCCCCGCGGAAGGCCTGTCCGGACGCTTCGTGCGCATCGACCGCGCACGGTACGGCGTGATTCCGGGCGTTACCGACCGCGAATACTATACAAACTCGTTCCATGTGCCGGTATATTATCCGATTTCGGCGTTTGAAAAGATTCGCCGCGAAGCCCCCTACCACGCCATGACCAACGGCGGCCACATCAGCTATATTGAGCTGGACGGCGACCCGACCCAGAACCTGGAAGCATTTGAAACGGTCGTGCGCGCGATGAAGGAAGCTGGCATGGGCTATGGTGCGATTAACCACCCCATCGACCGCGACCCCATCTGTGGCTATACTGGCATCATTGGCGATGTCTGCCCGCGCTGTGGACGGCGTGAGGGCGAGGGCGTGCCACTCGAAAAGCTGCACAAGCTGGGACTGTACCGTCATCTCAACTGGGATACGCTGGGCTATCCGGGCGACCCCAACGAAGAACATGACCGCATGGTCAACCCGTTAAGCTGATTTGCGCTGTTTTTGCGACCAGAAACACGCTTTGGACAAGAAAGGAAGTAAGAACAATGACCAAGGAATTCAATGTGACCAACGTAAACGGTGTGCCGGTTGTCGGTGAGGGTGTCGGCTTCGAGCGTATCCGCCGCATCACAGGTTATCTGGTTGGCACGCTCGACCGCTTCAACAACGGTAAGCGCGCTGAGGAACATGACCGCGTTAAGCACAACGTTTCGTGCTGCTCACTCAACGATAACACCCGTTCGGCTTAACCGATGGGAAAACAACTTCGCATCGCCGGAACCATCGGAGAATCCATTGTAGACGGGCCGGGTATACGCTATGTTATCTTTACACAGGGCTGCCCGCACCACTGTCCGGGCTGTCACAACCCTGAAACCCATGATTTTGCAGGGGGACAGCTCATCGACAGTGACAAGCTGGTGGAGGATATCGAGAAAAACCCGCTGCTGTCCGGTGTGACCTTTTCAGGCGGGGAACCATTCTGTCAGGCAGAGGGATTGTGTGCTGTGGCAGACCGGCTGCAAGGTAAAAAAATGCTGATGGCATACACCGGATACACGTTTGAAGAATTGCTAAAGCTGTCTGACCCGTGGGTCATGCGGCTGCTGCAAAAATTGACGCTGCTGGTAGATGGGCCGTTCATCGAAGCCCAAAAAGGGTTGGAACTCAAGTTCCGCGGCAGCGCAAACCAACGTATGCTGGATGTTCCGGCCTCTCTCGCCGCACAAAAGGCAGTTTGGGAGGAACAATACCGATAATCCGGTCATTATCCCCATATTTCAGGCAAATCAAAAGCCGCCCATAAGGGCGGCTTTTTTGCATACGCATGTTTAATTCTTTTGGCAATGTGCGCACGTTCCGTGCGCCACCAGCGTATAACCGGCAATCTCCGCGCCGCAAGCCTGCGCAATCTGCTGTTGCAGATTGCCCGGCAGGGCAAAATCTAACACCTGCCCACAAACATCGCACACCATATGGTCATGCGCTTCCAATCGCCAGTCAAAGCGGTCGGGCATTCCGGGCATGGAAAGTTTGCGAATCTCCCCTATATCAGATAGAAAATTCAGGTTGCGATATACCGTTGCCAGCGAAATGGTTGGCAGTTTACGGCGGATAACCTGAAACAATTCGTCTGCCGTCGGATGGCTGTTCGTCGCGCGGACGGCCTCCAGAATCAACTGGCGCTGCTTGGTCTGCACCATGGACACGGCCTCCTTTGATTATTTGGAATTTACAGGAAGGATAACTTTTCCTGTTGTAACCTATTATATCGGCTATCGAGCAAATTGTAAATACATTTTTCGGCTTTCTCCGACAAACTTATTGCCGTTCTTCGGCCTTTTCCACGGGTACAGCGTCCGCAGACGGGCTGTTTTGGGGAACGCTGTCTGCACCATCCTGAAGCCCAAGTCGTCTTTCATTCTCATATACACGATGCTCCAATCGGCACAGCTCTTGTGAAACCGGGTCGGGCATATGAATCTGGTCGAGGTCGAACGAGGGCACACGATGGCCGTCAATCTTGACCACACGCGCCTTGACACCGACCACCGTAGAGTTGGGCGGCACTTCCTGCAACACCACCGCATTGGCACCAATACGCGAATTGCTGCCCACGGTGAACGGGCCGAGCACCTTTGCGCCGGTCGAAATCAGCACATGGTCGCCAATCGTGGGGTGACGCTTGCCGGTATCCTTACCGGTACCGCCCAGCGTGACACCGTGGTAAATGGTACAGTAATCGCCCACTTCGGCAGTCTCGCCGATGACGATGCCCATGCCGTGGTCAATGAACAGGCCGCGGCCGATGGTCGCGCCGGGGTGGATTTCCACGCCGGTCATCGTGCGGGCAAACTGCGAAATCATACGCGCCAGAAAAAAACGCTTGTGCCCATACAACCAGTGGGTCAGGCGGTGATAAATGACCGCGTGAAAGCCCGGATAGAGCAAAAACACTTCGGCGGTCGAACGGGCGGCGGGGTCACGGTCACGAATCGACCGCGCATCCTCAATGAGTTCACGGAGAAACATAAAAAAACCTTCTTCTTGAAAAACCGGGGGTCAACGGGCCATGAGCTCGGCCAATGCGTCGCCCGCCTCCTTGGCACGGGCGGCATAAGTCGGCATCATCTCGGTCAGATGGGCGCGCACTTCGTCCTCACGCTCCATCAGCCAGCAAAAGGCGTTTTTCAGGTCATCCGGCTGCTTGAGACTCTGCACCGGCAGGGTGTAACCCTCATAAGTGCCGAACAGGTCTTTCGCGATGCCTTTGGCCTTGACCGAGTAGCCCACGACCAGGGTGGGCACGCAGGACGAATACGCTGCAATGGTCGAATGGGTACGCGCGCCGACGAAACATCGCAGGCGTGCAATATAGCCTTTCAGCTCGCGGCAGCCTGCGTCCTCGATGAGAACCACGCGGCCGGTGTCCTGAAACCGTTCGTACAGGCGGCGCAGCGGTTCCCGGTCATCGTTATAGCTCCAGACAACGTGCGGAATGAGTGCGACCGCCATATCGGTCTGATTCAGAATATGCTCAATGAGGGCGACATAGTTCGCCATTGTCGCGCCGCCCTGCTCCTCGTTGGAAATAATCATGGGGGAAACATTGATGCCGACCGTGTTGCCCGGCTGGAAGCCGTCGGGCAGCGGCAATTCAATCGTTTCGAGCGTAAACGCCGGGTCGGGAATCAGGCGCACTTTTGCACCCAGTCCGGCCTTGGTCAGCGCATCGGCTGTGATGGATTCGCGCGCACAAATCACGTCAAAACAATCCATCTGGCGGGTAAACTCGCCGTCCAAGTCCTTTGGCTCGATGGAGCAGCCCCAAAGCAGCATTTTTTCACCCTGCTTTTTTAAGGCGCGGTCGGTCGGCCAGAACTGGCGGCCCTTGTTGTAACAGTAATTATCGCCGCCCACGGCAATCGAAACATCACAGTCCTGTGCCAGCCGCAAGCAGGTCTTTTCGGTCAAGAACCGGTCTTGCAGCGCCTGCGAATGGGTCACGCGCTTGTCAAACTGATAGACAAACCATGCCGGCGAAAAGCGGCGCAGCACCTGGTCATTCTGCACGATGGAATCGACCGCCTGCTGCATGTTGCAGGCGTGGTCTTCCTTGGGCGCGTAGGAACACAGCGTCACTTGGGCACCGGTCTTTTCCTTGCTGATAGCTGAAATCGTTCGCACAAGCGCTTCACAGCCATGATTGAGGCTGCCGCCGTGCTCGTAGAGCATCACTTTTTTCACAATTCAAATCCTCTTATATCATAAAAATAGATGGGGTTTTTTGAGGTGCTCAAAAAAAAGATATTAAATATAGTCTATCCGGATTTATTCGGTTTGTCAAACGCAATCCTGCACAGTTTGACAGCCCAATCGTTTTCTGTTATCATAAAAAATAACCGTATCCCCACAAAAATCGACCAAACATCAGGCAATCGGGCTGCATCCCGCAGCCGGAAAGGGGCACATCTATGCAATCTTGCGAATTGCTGCCAAACGGTCTGACGCTGTTTCAGGACGACCGCTATTTCAAACTTGGACAAGATTCGGTGCTGCTCTCGGCTTTCGCCCGCATCCCGCGCCGGGCGCGGGTGCTCGACCTCGGCTGTGGCACAGGGGCACTTTCGCTGCTGTGCTGGCGCGATGACCTGACCATCACGGGCTTGGAATTGCAATCCGAACCGGCTGCACTGTTTGCCCGCGCCATCGAGCAAAATCACCTGTCCAATGTGTCGGTTGTTGTGGGCGACTTATGCGACATCCGGCAGCATGTGCCGCACGGCTCCATGCAATATGTGGTGTGCAATCCCCCTTACTTTGCGGCCGATTCTGGCAAACATGCCGCCCGCACCGCGCACGGCATCGCCCGTCAGGACACCACCGCCGATTTAGACGCGATTGTAAATGCAATTGCGTGGGTACTGCCCACCGGCGGGCAATGTGCGCTGGTGTTCCGTCCGGAACGCCTGTGCCCGCTGCTGAACACCTTACAACAGCGCGGATTCACGCCAAAACGCCTGCGGTTTGTGCATCAAACGGCCACTTCTGCACCGTCTGCCGTGCTGGTGTGCGCCAAGCGCGGGGCAGCCGACGGGCTGACCGTCGAACCGCCCTTGCTGGTGTGCGGCGCAGACGGGGCGCTGTCCGACGAATACCGCGCCATCTATCACAAATAATTCTGCCGGTTTTCACCCAGAGAAAGGGGTTTGTTTTTTTATGCCTGTTGGTACACTCTATCTGGTCGCCACGCCCATCGGCAATCTGGGCGACTTTTCGCCCCGTGCGCGGGAAGTCATGTGTCAGGTCGATTTCATCGCCGCCGAAGATACCCGCGTAACCAAAAAACTGATGACTGCGCTTGACCTGCCGCCCAAGCCGCTGGTCAGCTACTTTGAACACAACCGCCGCCAGCGCGGGGAAGAAATCCTTGCACGTCTGCTGGATGGTCAAAATTGTGCGCTGGTCACCGACGCGGGTACGCCCGCAGTTTCCGACCCCGGTGAAGATTTGGTCGCACTGTGCGCGCCCGCCGGTGTCCCGGTCATTCCGGTGCCCGGCTGCTGCGCCGCCGTGTGTGCGCTGGCGGCTTCCGGCCTGCCGACCGGCCGCTGGTGCTTTGAGGGCTTTCTATCGGTCAACAAAAAAGCCCGCCGCGAACATCTGGACGCGCTCAAAAACGAAACCCGCACGATGATTTTTTACGAAGCACCGCACAAATTACGCGCAACCCTAGCCGATTTATGTGCCGCGTTTGGCGCTGACCGCCGTATCTCGCTTTCACGCGAACTGACCAAGCTGCACGAAGAAACCTTGCGCATGACGCTTGCGCAGGCGGTTGACTACTTTGAACAGACCCCGCCGCGCGGGGAATTTGTTCTGATTGTCGAGGGTGCATCCCAAGTTGTGACCGAGCAGGACGAAGATGAACGCATGATGCAAGCCTTGGCACAGGTACAGGCACGCACACAAGCAGGGGAAACGCTCAAAGATGCCGTGAAAATGGTGTCTGCCGATTGCGGCGTGAAAAAGAACGCCCTCTATCAATTGGCACTGCACAATGGAGACAGCACCCCAAAAACGGGTCCGGGTCTGTGACCCGGCGCGCTCCAGCCGCGCAGGCTGGTCGCGCCCCGCAGGGCGCGAAATCCCTTTGAAAATCCGGTGTCCGGCCCGGATTTTCACTTATGCTGACACAAAAAAGCCAGAACCCAACGGGTTCTGGCTTTCAATATTTGCGCCTGCTGCGGCAGGCGCTTTTTTGTATGTTTTGGGTGAAAATCCGGCAAGCGGATTTTCACAAGGAGCATTGCGCGGCTTGCGAGCCGCGCCTCAGGGCGCTGCCCTGAGAACCCGCAAGCCTTTGAAAAGGCTTGAGCCAAACTTTTATTTGGGGTGCCTGCCGTGTTTGGGTGGGCGGGACGTTCTTTTTTTGTCTCCGCTCGGTCTGCCGCGGTGTTCACCCTTGCCGTTCTTGCGTTTCTGGCTTTTACCCTGTGCCGGTTTGCCCCAATGCTCACCGGGCAACGGTCGCAGCAAACATTCTTTTCCAAACCCAACCAAATCTTCGCGCCCTGCCTTGCGCAATGCTGCCGCGACAATCGGGCGTTTATCCGGTCTGCGCCATTGCAGTAACGCGCGCTGCATGGCTTTTTCTTCGGGCGTTTTCGCCACATAAACCAGCTTCATCGTGCGCGGGTCAATGCCAGTATAATACATCGCGGTGGACAGTGTGCCCGGCGTGGGGTAAAAATCCTGCACCTGCTGGGGCATATAGCCCACCCGATTGAGATAACACGCCATCGCAATCGCGTCGTCCAGCGTTGCGCCCGGATGGGAGGACATTAAATAGGGCACCAAATACTGTTTTTTGCCCAATTTCTGATTGATACGCGCGTAGCGCTCGCGGAACTTCTCATAGACTGAAAATGATGGTTTTCCCATATAATACAGAGCGTTATCACTCATGTGTTCAGGTGCAACCTTGAGCTGTCCAGAAATATGATGCTTGACCAGTTCCAGAAAAAATTCGTCATTGTTGTCCGCCATCATGTAATCATAGCGCAATCCCGAACGCACAAACACCTTTTTGACCCCGGGCACAGCGCGCAGTTTGCGCAGCAGGGTCAAATAATCGCGGTGGTCGGCTTCCAGATTGCCGCACGCCTTGGGAAACAAGCACCGCTTGTCCTTGCACAACCCATGCTTTTCCTGATGCTTGCACGACGGAAAACGGAAATTTGCCGTCGGCCCGCCGACATCGTGAATATATCCCTTAAAATCCGGATGCTGGGCAATCTGCTCGGCTTCGCGCACAACCGATTCATGCGAGCGTGCCGAGATATAGCGCCCTTGATGGAACGCCAGCGCACAGAAGTTGCACGCGCCAAAACAGCCGCGGTTGTGGATGATGGAAAACTGTACTTCCTGAATGGCGGGCACGCCGCCCAAGGCTTCATAAGATGGGTGATAGGTGCGCGCAAACGGCAATGCATATACTTTGTCCATCTCCTGCATAGTCAGCGGCAAGGATGGGGGATTTTGCACCAAAAACCGCTTGCCGTGCGCTTGCACGACCGCTTTGCCGCGCACATGGTCGGCTTGGTCATACTGTATCTTGACCGAACGCGCATAATCTTCCTTGCTTGCAACCGTCTGTTCATAGGACGGGCACTCGACAAACGGGAAGGCGATATCCTCGGTACTGTGGGCAAAATACGCCATGCCGCGAATATCGCGCACGGCCTGTTGTCCGCGTAAACCCGCCTTTAAGTTGTGCGCCAGCTCGACCACCGAGCGCTCACTCATGCCGTACATGAGCGCATCGGCGCCCGACGACGACAACACCGACGGCATGACTTGGTCGCTCCAGTAGTCATAATGCGCAAACCGGCGTAAACTTGCCTCTAATCCACCGATATAAACCGGCGTATCGGGAAAGGCGCGGCGCGCTAACATAGCATACACGGTCACGGCACGGTCGGGGCGCTTGCCGCCCACGCCGCCCGGTGTATAGGCATCATCATGGCGGCGCTTTTTTGCCGCCGTGTAGTGCGCAACCATCGAATCTATGTTGCCCGCGTTGATGAGCACGGCATAACGCGGGCGCCCCATCGCGGTAAAATCCCGCTCGTCGGTGAAGTCAGGCTGTGACAAAATCGCCACGCGAAATCCGGCATCCTCTAACACGCGCGAGATAATCGCCGTACCAAACGAAGGGTGGTCAATATACGCATCGCCGGTCACCAGCAGAAAATCACAGTAATACCAGCCCCGCTCCTCCATATCGGCGCGGGAAATGGGAAGAAATTGTGACATTTTGCACTCCTTTTTGCTCTGCATCGAGGTTAATTGGTAAATTTCATATCATTGCGCAGATAATAGCACAAATCGGTGTAGCGCCGCCACTCGGTCGCCAGTTCTTCGGGCAGGGTGTCGGTCATCTTGCCTTGATACAGGTAAACCCCATGACTGCTCGCAACGGTCAAACCATCGTTTAACAGCGGTGTGGTCATTTGGGTCAGTGTCGGCCCCTGCCAACTGCACAGGTCAAAGAAATGCGCCATCAAAAATGCTGGGCTGAGGTCGGGGCCTTCGCCCACAAAGTCAAAGCCCAAGGCTTCCTTTGCCGCATCGTTCGCCCAAATCAGATAACGGGTGGCGTAATAGTTTTCAAAGCCCTCCTGTGTATCCAAATCGAAGTTGACCCCCAATTCTTCATACACGCTGTTGCCGTCGCCCAACCACGGGTTGTGGTCACCGTAGACCATGAGCACGACCGGTTCTTCCAGTGCGTCCAGCTTTTTCTTGAGCTTGACAAGCTGCTGTCCGGTCTTTTCCAGACCGCCCAGATAATTATTTAGAATGTAATAGGTGTCCTCGGAATATACCCCCTTGGGCACAAATTCACCGTACCGCAGCCAGCCAATGGGATAGGGGCCGTGGTTCTGGTAGGTGACATTGAACGAGAATACCGGATTGCCGGTTGCAAGGTCGCGTTCGAGCAATTTATAGATTTCGGGCATCAGCACATCATCTTTTGCAATCTCGCCGTCGTTGATTTCGGCGTAATGATTTTCCAAGAAATAGTAGTCGTCAAATCCCAGATAATCATTGATGTTCTTGCGGTTGTAGAACCAGTCGTTCGACGGGTGACTGCCGTTTGTAATATAGCCCTGGTCGCTGAAATAGCGCGCATATGACCAGATATTGTGCCGCAGGTTGCCAAAATCGGTCATGCCGGTCACATGTCCACGCTCGGTGTCCACCGTGCCCGCCGCAAAGATGTTGGTCACAAGCCGTCCGGTATAGCTGATTTTTTCCAAGTCGTGATAGGGCTTGTACGGGCTTTTCTTGTCCTCGCGCAGTTCAATGTCGGCAAACTGGGTCAAATCGTTGAAGCCCTCCAGCATAATCGACACGATGCTGACCTTTTGCCCGTCCGGGATGCTGACATCAGGGTATTGTGCCAGCAGCGTTTCGGCATCGGTCTTTTTGTATCCTTCAGGCTTTTGCTCAATCGCATCGGGCAGACTGTGCAGGAACGGATAGACAAAGCCCTTGGACAAATACACCTGCGTTGCCGACCACTGGTTAATTTCCTCGCCGTTCTCCGTCCACTTGTTCCAAGCGTCCTTGGTATACGGCCCACCGACACAAAACAGCCATATCATGCCCACAAGCAGCGCGAAAGACAACACGCCGCCTACAAGCCGCCCTTTCCAAGTGCGCGCCGGACGCGCCCGGCACACGACCGCCAAAATGAGCACGGCGGCCGCCAGTACACCCACGGCAATCAACACTTCCCGCCCGACGGCGCTGACATAGTGTTCGGCCATGTTGAGGCCTTCGGCGGCAAGATTGAGGTCAGCCGCGGTCAGCGGGTCATCGCGAAACATAATTTTAAAGTAATTGGCTGCCGAAAGCGCCGTGACTGCGCCGCAGCCCAACAAAGCGGCCAACCATGCCCGCTTGAACAAAAACCACAAAAACAGCACCAGCAGTACAGGCGGCACCAAATTGAGCGCCAAAATTGCCGGGTGCGCAAAATAGCTATCAAACATTGCCTGTCCATAGGTGCCGGGGGCTAACATCAGACTGCACACGCCCGCGCACAATCCGGCCAGCACAAGCCCCAACAGCGTCAGCCAGCGCAGGCGCCAAACCCGCAGCACCGGGCCGCGCTGCCGCTTTCGGCCGGTATAGCGCTCACCGGTATAACTTTTTGCAGCCGGTCGAAAGCCTATCCAGCGTCCAGAACGGTATTTTTTCATCTGCTCTTCCCTCATAGTCATGCGCGACACGCGCATGGTTTTTTCTCCATTATACGAGGATTTGCCCCATCTTGCAACCGTCTCTCGCGCAAAACCAGCATTTTTCGCACAGGCCACTGGTTTTTTTGCCCGAAAATCCGGCTATGTATCTGGCGGTTTTTGGTTCGGGTTTGGAATTGCGCCGGGGGCGGTTTGGTGATACAATGTAAGAGTTAAACTATCGGCTGTTTCAAAACCTTTGTGAATTGGGGCGTTCTTGCCCGAAAACCGCCGTTGCCAATGGAGGAAAACAACAAATGTGGATTGCAAATGAGTGGAGCGACTACGAGGTGCTCGACTGCGGCGGCGGCGAGAAGCTCGAACGCTGGGGCAACCAGATGCTTCAGCGCCCCGACCCGCAGGCCATCTGGCCCCGCACCGAATCCGACCGCTTTTGGAACCGCGCAAACGCGGTCTATCACCGCTCTTCTTCGGGCGGCGGCAAGTGGGAAATCCGCCGTTTACCCGAACAGTGGGCCATCTCTTATAAGGAATTGACCTTCCAACTCAAACCAATGGCCTTTAAACACACCGGCCTGTTCCCCGAACAGGCGGTCAACTGGGATTTTATTATGGAACAAGTACGCACAGCCGGTCGGCCGGTCAGCGTGCTCAACCTGTTCGCCTACACCGGCGGCGCAACCTTAGCCGCTGCCGCTGCCGGCGCTTCGGTGTGCCATGTCGATGCCTCCAAGGGCATGACCCAATGGGCACGCGAAAACGCGGCCTCGTCCGGTCTGGAATCGCGCCCCATCCGCTGGATTGTGGACGACTGCAAAAAGTTCGTGCAGCGCGAAATCCGTCGCGGCCGCCGCTATGATGCCATTATCATGGACCCGCCCAGCTATGGGCGTGGGCCGGGCGGCGAAACATGGAAAATCGAGGAGGATGTAGCCGACTTCGTGGCGCTGACCATGCAGCTTTTGTCCGACCAGCCGCTTTTCGTGCTCATCTCCAGCTATTCCACCGGCCTTGCCCCCTCGGTCATGGCCTACTTATTAGGAACCACCGCCGTACCGCGTCACCCCGGTCGGGTGGACGCACAGGAAATCGGCCTGCCCGTCGCTTCGACCGGTCTTGTACTGCCCTGCGGCTCGTCGGCGCGCTATATCGCCGCGCGATAACCTATTCTAAAAGTTCAGGAAGGACTGCCTGATATGTCTGAAATCATCAAAACCGAAGCGCTGACCTATATCTACCCGTCCGCCGAGGGGGAAAAGAAAATTGCCCTTGACGGCGTTGACCTGTCCATTGCCCGCGGCGAGTTTGTCGCCGTGCTCGGTCACAACGGTTCGGGTAAATCCACCCTCGCCAGCCACTTCAACGGCATTCGTTTGCCGTCGGGCGGTGCGGTCTATATCGACTCGATGGACACCCGTGACCCCGAACGCCTGTATGATATCCGCAAAACCTGCGCGATGGTGTTCCAAAACCCCGACAACCAAATCGTCGCCACGGTCGTGGAAGAAGATGTCGCGTTCGCGCTGGAAAATCTGGGGATTCCCCCTATGGAAATCCGCCGCCGCGTGGACGACGCCCTGAAAGCGGTCGGCATGTACGAATTTCGCCGTCACGCCCCGCACAAGCTGTCGGGCGGTCAAAAACAGCGCGTCGCCATCGCCGGTGTTATCGCCATGATGCCGCGCTGTGTGGTCTTTGACGAACCCACTGCCATGCTTGACCCGGCTGGCCGCCGCGAGGTCATGCGCGTGATTCGTGACCTCAATTCCCGCTTGGGTATCACCGTCGTGCTCATCACACACCACATGGATGAAGCCGTACAAGCCCAGCGCGTTGTCGTCATGCACCGCGGCAAGGTGCTCATGCAGGGCACTCCGCGCGAAATCTTTACACAGGTCGATGCGCTGCGCGCGGCAAGCCTGACCGTGCCCCAAACCATCGAAGTACTGTTCGACCTGAACAATCAGCTTGGTTCCGACCTGCCCATTGACGCTTTAAGCGTCGATGAATGTGCGGACATCCTAGCCCGATACCTGCGCCCCGACGCAGCCAACTGAGGAGCGAAAATTTTTCATGTCTTACATCTTAGAAACGAGAGACCTGACCCAAGTGTATGGCGCAGGTACTCCCTTTGAGCGCGTCGCGCTCGACCACGTCAATATTCAAGTCGAAAAAGGTGAGATTTTGGGCGTTATCGGTCACACCGGTTCGGGCAAATCCACCTTGATTCAACATTTTAACGGGCTGCTCAAGCCCACTTCCGGCGAGGTGCTGCTGTCCGGCCACTCCATCTGGGACGAAAAAGGCCGCTGTGAACGCAAGACCCGCTTTGCCGTCGGTCTGGTGTTCCAGTACCCCGAATACCAGCTCTTTGAAGAAACCATTGCCAAAGATATCGCCTTCGGCCCGCAGAACATGGGGCTTTCGGCTTCCGAAGTCGAAAAACGCGTGCGCGAAGCCATGGATTTTGTCGGGCTTGACCCGGCGCTTGCCGGTCACTCGCCCTTTGCCCTGTCGGGCGGTCAGAAACGCCGCGTTGCCATCGCCGGTGTTATCGCCATGCGCCCGCAGGTGCTCATTTTGGACGAGCCGACCGCCGGACTTGACCCGGCGGGACGCGATGAGATTTTAGCCCAGATTCAGGACTATCACGCCCGTTCGGGTGCAACCATCCTGATTGTCTCGCACTCGATGGAAGATATTGCGCGCATGGCCGACCGCCTGTTGGTTATGAACAATTCTCACGTCATGCTGTGCGGCACGCCGCGCGAGGTGTTCGCCCACGCCGACGAAATCACCCGCGCCGGACTGGATATTCCGGAAATCACCAAGGTCATTCGCGCCCTCAATCAGCGCGGCTTCGACCTTGACCCGTCTATCTATACGGTTGCCGACGCGGTCAAAGCCATTCGCGCGTGCAAGGAGGGAAAATAAATGCTCAGAGATATCACGATTGGACAGTATTTTCCCGGCAAAAGCATCGTACACCGCGTTGACCCCCGCTTAAAGCTGGTTTTGGTCATCGCGATGATTGTCACCCTGTTTTTGGCTTCCGGCCCCATCTCTTACGCGCTTCTGGCGCTCTACATCTTTTCGGTCATCAAAATTTCCGGCATTCAGCCCGGTATGGTCGTGCGCGGCCTCAAACCGGTCGTGTTTATCGTGGCGTTCACCGCCATCCTAAACCTATTCTACACCCCCGGTAATGAACTGTGGGGCTGGGGTTTCCTACACATCACCGACCAAGGTATCCGCGTCGCCATCTTAATGGTACTGCGTATCCTGCTGCTCATTATCGGTACGTCCATGCTGACCTACACCACGTCACCCATTGAACTGACCGACGGGCTGGAAATGCTGCTTTCCCCGTTCAAAAAGATTCATCTGCCCGTGCATGAGCTTGCCATGATGATGTCGATTGCGCTGCGCTTTATCCCCACGCTGATTGAAGAAACCGAAAAAATCATTGCCGCTCAAAAAGCTCGCGGCGCTGACTTTGAATCGGGCAGCCTGATTCAGCGCGCCCGCGCTATGGTGCCCATTCTGGTGCCGCTGTTTATCTCGGCGTTCCGCCGTGCCGATGAACTGGCGATTGCAATGGAATGTCGCCTGTACCGCGGCGATGTTGGCCGCACCCGCATGAAACAAATGAAGTTTGGTCGTGTGGACGTGCTGGCGGGTACGGTTTCGGTGGTATTGTTCGCCGCTATCATCGTGATAAGCCGGTTTGGATGGTGAGCACATGAATATTGCCCTTTCGCTGTCCTATGTCGGCACCGCCTATCACGGCTGGCAGGTGCAAAAAAACGGTGCTTCGGTTCAGGAGACGGTCACGCAAGCCATTAACAAGCTGTTGGGCTGCGATACCTATTTATCAGGTGTCGGGCGCACCGACGCGGGCGTACACGCCCGCCGCTATGTCGCAAACTTCAAAGCCGATTGCCGGATTCCGCTTGACCGCCTGCCGCTGGCGCTGGGCGCACAACTGCCCGAAGATATCGCGGTCAACGGAGCCGTGCGCGTGCCTGACGATTTCGACGCGCGGTTTGACTGCACCAAAAAAGAATATGCCTACTACGTCTATCCATCCAAAATGCGCGACCCCTTTTTGACCGACCGCGCGTACCGCTACGCTTACCCGCTCGACCCGACTCGGATGCAGGCCGGTGCACAGTATTTTGTCGGCAAGCACGATTTTAACGCCGTGCGCTCGGTGGGCACGCCGGTCAAATCGACCGTGCGCACCATCTTCTGGTGCAAGGTTGACCAGAACGCTGACGGCTTGATTCGGATTCGCGTGTGCGGCGACGGCTTTTTGTACAACATGGTACGCGCGATTTCGGGCACGCTGCTCTATGTCGGCAGCGGCAAGTTCGCGCCCGAAGATGTCGCCCGTATTCTGGCGTCATGCGACCGCGAACAGGCTGGCCCCACGCTGCCCGCCTGCGGCCTGTTTATGAACCGCCTGTGGTACGGCCACACGCCCGAACTGGATGGCTTCCATCTTGCCGACTGACCAATTATTTTATTTTTTATTCACACCCCCGGTCTGAAAGTGTGTTACACTACTATAATGAGAGAGAGGAGGGCATACCGGTGCCGGAAAAGAAAAATCTTGTACCGTTCCCGCGTTCGGCTAAAAAACGCAAACAGGTGTTGCGTCAGGCCGAAAGCCTCAAATTGCGCCGGTTGACCCGGCTGCGCTCGTTGGTGGGCTGGCTGCTGCTTATCAGCATCGTGTTGTTCTCAGCCGTAAACTTTACCCTGTTCGCACCTTCCTCCCTGCGCCAGACCTTCCAAATTATCGCAAACGCGCTCGGCCCAAACGCCGAACGCGATGGCGTGATTGACTATCCCACCCAATCGGCAACCGTCGTCCGTCCCGCAGGCTCATCACTTGCCGTCGTGGACGACGAAGCCCTGCACATTCTTCAGCTTGGCGACGTCAGCCAGCAGAAAACCGCATTGAGTTACGCTTCGCCCGTCATCGACACCAACAACAACTATGTTTTGGTGTACGACCGCGGTGCTTATGACTTTTCCTTCTGCTCGACGCTCACCCAGCTTTTTTCACTCAAACTGACTTCCCCCATCCGTACCGCTTCCATCGGTTCGGGTGATAACTTTGTGGTCGTCACCGATGAGACCGGCTACAAAAGTGCGGTCACGGTTTACAGTGCGTCCTCCCGCGAGGAAGACCATCATATTTGGCGCTGGCGCACCCCCGATTATTATGTACAGGATGCCGCGCTTTCGCCCTCGGGCACCCATCTGTGCGCACTGGTCTTTCAGCAGAACGGCGCACAGCTTGAATCCAGTCTGCAATTTTTCGACATGGATGCCGGTGAAGTGCGCGCAAGCGTCAACTTGGGCGCGGTCGTGGGCTATACCGTTCAATGGCTGGACGACAGCAACGTGGTTGCCATCTCCGACAAGGCCGCCTTTACCGCGCATCGGCGCGGTGAGCAGACCTCCCACACCACCTATACCGCCAGTGACCTGCTAGGGTTCGCGTTCGACACAGACAGCTACATCCTTGCGCAGCGCTCCTGGTCGGGCGATGCCCGCGCGACCATCACCCGCTATGACAAGTCGGGCGAGGCCAAAGCGTCTTTAGACCTGCCCAGCGCCCCCGAAAGCCTGTCCTATGCGGGCGGTCAGCTCGGTGTGCTCACCACCTCCGGTCTGTACGTCTACAACAACTCGCTTCGCCCCGACTGGAAATGCACCAGCGCGGGCGCCGCTCAGCGCGTGATGCTGACCGAGGACGGCGGCGCATGGCTGTTCTATTCCAAATATGCCCAGCGCGTGACCAAATCATCCGCGCTTTCGGAGGACTTTACCGATGACTCAACCCTTGTCTGATTTTTGGCCGGGTATCCTCAACCTACCCGACCTGATTGTACTGCTGTTCCTGCTCTGGAGCACGCTCAACGGTGCACGGCGTGGCTTGATTCACACGCTCATTCATCTGGTCGGCCGTATCGCCGTGGTACTGGGCGCGTGCTGGCTTGCCAAACTGTTTGCGCCCGCGCTCGCCAGCTCGGTCGTTACCCCCACAATGGGGCACGCCTTCTCCTATCAAATCGCGCAGTCGCCCGAAATCGCAGGCGTGTTGGAGAAATTGCAGATTCCTGCCACCCAAGCCGTGCAGACTATGGCCGAAAGCATCGCTTTTGCCCTGCTGTCCATGATTTTTCTGTTTGTGCTTTCGGCTGTGCTGTCGCTTATCTCGCACAGCCTGCACCTATTGACCCGCTTCCCGCCCCTCGGCTGGCTCAACCGGCTGGCGGGCGCTGCCATCGGGCTGGCGGGCGGATTGGCAGCCGTTTTGCTGCTGCTCTGGTTCGCCCACCTCATTCGCCCCGATTTGTTCACCGCGCTCGGCGCTCTCAGCCCCGAACGCATTTCTCACACCGTGCTGCTGCGCAGCCTGCTCGACTATTTTCCCATTCTATAAGGAGATTTTACTACCATGCAGATGCCCCTGTGTTCCCGCTGCGGCAAGAACGTGGCGGTCATATTCATTACCAAAATGGACCCCAATAACACCGACAACCCAACTCAGGAAGGTCTATGCCTCAAGTGTGCGCGTCAGCTCGGCATTAAGCCCCTTGACCAGATGATGGAACAGATGGGCCTGAACGATGAAACACTGGATATGCTCTCATCAGAAATCAATTCGCTGGAAGACCTCGGCTCGCTCATGCCTGCCGGCCCCGATTTGGAAGATGAGGACGACGAGGACGAGGAAGGTCTGTCCGACGAAGCCGATGAGGACGGCGCAGACGATGAAGGCGATGGCCATTCGTCGTCCTTCCCCTTCCCATTCCTGCGCACTGAAAAGAAAAACGATACCAGCGCAGACAAAAAGGAAAAGAAGAAAAAGCGCAAGTATTTAGACAATTACTGCGACGACCTGACCCGCAAGGCACGCGAAGGCCGTCTTGACCGCATCATTGGCCGCGAACAGGAGACCGACCGCGTCATCCAGATTCTCAACCGCCGCCAAAAAAATAACCCGTGTCTGATTGGTGAACCGGGTGTCGGCAAAACCGCCGTTGCGGAAGGGCTTGCCATGCGCATCGCTTCGGGCAACGTCCCCTATAAACTGCGCGGCAAAGAAGTCCATCTGCTCGACCTGACCGCGCTGGTCGCGGGCACTCAATTCCGCGGTCAGTTTGAAAGCCGCGTCAAGGGGCTTATCAACGAGGTCAAAAAGCTGGGCAACATCATTCTTGTCATCGACGAAGTGCATTCCATCGTGGGTGCGGGCGACTCCGAAGGCGCGATGAACGCCGCAAACATCCTCAAACCCGCTCTGTCTCGCGGTGAAATTCAGGTCATCGGTGCCACCACCTTTGCCGAATACCGCAAATACATCGAAAAGGATGCCGCACTGGAGCGCCGCTTCCAGCCGGTCACCATCAACGAACCCTCGATTGAACAAACCATCGAAATGCTGAAGGGCATTCGTTCCTATTACGAAACCTTCCACGGCGTAACCATTCCGGACGAAATCTGCCGCCTAGCCGCCGTACTGTCCGAACGCTATATCACCGACCGCTATCTGCCCGACAAGGCCATTGACCTTATCGACGAAGCGTGCTCGCGACTCAACCTCGAAGAACCGGCTATCAGCGAGATTCCCGCCCTTCAGGATGAACTGGACGGCATCAGCGCCAAACAGGATGACCTGCTTCAGGAGACCCAAGACGAAGCGGTTTATGCCGAAATGGCTAATCTTCGCTCGCGTGAATTGCAGATTCAAAACCGTCTGGATGAACTGCGCGGCCATCCGGCACCCACACTGGACGCCGAGCACCTCGCGGGCGTTATCGAGCTGTGGACGGGTATCCCGGCTTCGCGCGTACAGGCACAGGAGCTGAACCGCTTGAACGGCATGGAAGAACGCCTGAAAAAGCGCGTCATCGGACAGGATGAAGCCATCACGTCCATCTGCACGGCTATCCGCCGTTCGCGCGCCGGTATCTCGCCCAAGCGTAAGCCGGTGTCGTTCCTGTTCGTCGGCCCCACCGGTGTGGGCAAAACCGAGCTGGTCAAGGTGCTCGCCGACGACCTGTTCGATTCGCCTGAATCGCTCATTCGACTGGATATGTCCGAATATATGGAGAAACACGCGGTTTCCCGTCTCATCGGCTCACCTCCGGGCTATGTCGGCTACGACGAAGCCGGTCAGCTCACCGAAAAAATCCGCCGCCGTCCGTATTCGGTCATCCTGCTCGACGAAATCGAAAAGGCACACCCCGATATTCTCAATATCTTACTGCAAATTCTCGATGATGGACGCATCACCGATGCCCACGGCCGTCAGGTCAACTTTGAAAACACGGTCATTGTCATGACCTCCAACGCCGGTTCGCAGCACAAAACCGCTTCGCTGGGCTTCGGCGGCACGGTCAGCGACATGGGCAAGGAACGCGCCATCAAGGCGCTTGAGGACATCATGCGTCCGGAATTCCTCAACCGCATTGATGAAATCATTGCCTTTAACCAGCTCACCGAGGAGGACTTCGGCAAAATTTGCGCAATTTTGCTCGGTCAGCTCAAAGAGTCGGTTGCCGTGCGCGGCATCCGCCTGAGCTGGGACGATTCGCTGGTATCCTATCTCACCCACAAAGCCTTTTCTATCAAATATGGTGCGCGCAATCTGCGCCGCCTTATCGAAAAGGATGTCGAAAACGCGCTGGCTGCCGAAATCATTCGCGCCTGTGACACACCGCTTGCCGGTGCACATGTCACCGCAGACGACAGCGGCATCCACATTCAGACCATTTAAACCCAAGAAAACCGCCTTTTTCGGCGGTTTTCTTTTGCTTTTACTCTTTTCTCAAAATTGTAAAAATAATGCTTGACATTTCCCCTATAAATAGATATAATGTAATAGTCTCAGGTGACCCGCGGGTGTAGTTCAATGGTAGAATGTCAGCCTTCCAAGCTGAACACGTGGGTTCGATTCCCATCACCCGCTCCATTGATTCTTTTGCAATCGGGAACTACCTTAGACTGTCCCCAGTGAAGGGAATTCACCTATGCGCCAGTAGCTCAGTCGGATAGAGCAACTGCCTTCTAAGCAGTAGGCCGGGGGTTCGAATCCCTCCTGGCGTGCCATCTTTTCACCGGCATGATACCGGGAAAGCAAATACCCCGCATTTTCTCTTCGTTTCTATGGTGGGTGTAGCTCAGTTGGTTAGAGCGTCAGATTGTGGCTCTGAAGGCCGTGGGTTCGACTCCCATCACTCACCCCATTGAAAACCCTTGACAATGCGCTGCCAAAGCAGCGCATTGTCCATAAGAGGGCTTGACGCCCGCTTTTCTATCTTGGGGCGTAGCCAAGCGGTAAGGCAGAGGACTTTGACTCCTCCATTCGCTGGTTCGAGTCCAGCCGTCCCAGCCACTTTTTCTTTGCACTTACAAAGACTCGAAAGGCGGCTCTTAGGAACATGCCGGTGGCATGTTACAACCGCCGTGGCTTTTCCCGCAGGAAAAGCGAGTCCAGCCGTCCCAGCCAACACGGTTCATTAGCTCAGTCGGCAGAGCACCTGCCTTTTAAGCAGGGTGTCCGGGGTTCGAATCCCCGATGAGCCACCATAAAATCAAAACGGTATAGATGCCACTGGCGAAAAGCCAGTGGCATCAACCGTTTCCGGGCTTTTTCAGCTCGAAAATTTACGGATGATTCCATAGATGCCAACCGCTGTTTCCCCCTAACTGGTGGGATTCGAACCCCCTCTTCTCGAAGGTTGGCAACACCAGAAACCATGTAGCGCCCTTTTTGAAAATTGATGCTTCAAAAAGGGCGCTATTTTTCTGCCAATAGAATACACAAAGTTTGGGGCGTCAATTTGTTGGTCGTGATGGGCCAATAGGTTGGCGCCCTTTTTGCTTTCAGACAAATTCAAAAAGGGCACTAAATATCAGGAGGTAGTAAATGAACCGAGAACAGTTTTTTCAGGAGCTTCGCACCGCTCTCCACCGTGAGGGATTCACTCCGCAGCCGGAACAGGATGAATTGCTTCCTGTGGAGTGGGATGGTCTCCCCCT
>OERG01000078.1_pt1 | contig 23913 bp, 22 predicted proteins | sample 1539951 | NCBI WGS metagenome assembly OERG01 (sample SAMEA3891870, study PRJEB23780) | metagenome | biome: terrestrial biome; feature: animal house; material: Caecal content | place: Italy | collected 2015-05-05
GATAAAGGTATTGAATGATGGTGAGAAGATAAAGTATAATGTCCATGAGCATTGGCTCCTTTCGTATAAGGTTGTTTTGGTCGATGACATTATACACGAAAAGGGAGGTCAATGCTCTTTTAATTTGCAAACCTCCGAAAAATCAAGGTAAAACATAACTTTTACAATAAAAAATGAAGGTAGTTTTGACACTACCCCTGTCAATTGAGAGGTTAGTAATATTTATGCCACGAATGATGTAGAGACAAGGCATGACACAGTTACACAATCACTCTCAAATAGAAGCAGATACCTACAACATCAAAATTAGTGACTCATTGCCTTGACCACAACAATATTTCATACCGATTTCAACACAATATTTAATGGACTATCCTACAACAAATAACCCTGGATCAACAGTTTTCATTCTGCCATCCAGGGTTTTACTTATCAGTCATATTCTCCAAATATATACGAGTTATAGTTCCATTCCACTTCTCTGCTTCTTCTTTTTCGGATGATGCTCCACGATCTGTTTTTTCTCCTCCAATCGTTCATGAATATTTCGTCTTTGCTCGGTACTTTTCTGAACTTTTCTTTTTTCCACACTCTGAAGATTCGCCGGAATCCTCAGATACATTTTCTCCAATTCTGGTTCCGGCGCATCCCATACTTTCTGAGCCTGTTGAACCTTCTTTAATTCCGATTTCGCAAGCTTCATTGCCTTTGTAAGTTCCAGTGCATTTTGATATCCATGCTGTGCCGGAATCAAATCCAATGTAGCCTTTGCCTTTTCCAGCTGTACTTTCTTAGTCTCAATCTTTCTTTCCAGTTCTTTCTGCTCTTTTCGGTGGAACCATTTCTTTTTCACTTCCTTCAGATCTTTTTCTAGTTTCACGATCGCTTTCTCAATGGCATAGATCTTCTGTTCCTGTTTTTTCATCTTATTCAGGATTTGTTGCAACCGCATAACCTCTGCTTCCTGCTTTTCGGAAGAAGGACGTTCTCCTTTTGTTTTTGCTGGCAATGGTTCTGGCGTAATGTCAATCCGCACATCATGATCAAGCAATGGATTCCCCTCCGAATCCCTATCGCAGTATTTCGTCTCCCGCAGAAATTCTACAAATCCCCTCAGGTATCCGACTGCTTTCTGAAGAATCCCGGTAAATAATTTCGGATCCTGCCCATGTTCCCGGAGTGACTCCGCCACCGGTTCATCAATCTGTGATTGCTTTGCCATCATCACTTCTACTTCTGATGCACCTGTAAGCAATGCCCGATCTACATTCCGGTTCCATTCCTGCCGTAGATAATTGTCTGCCCTGATCTCCGCTTCTTTGGGATTGTTTTTCCCAATCTTTTTGGTAGCAAGATAAAGACTGCCTTTCTGAAACACCTGCAGCTTCTCATTTTCATCTTTCACAATCTCATTGATGGCATCCGTCATGACTTGCTTCATATTTTCCAGAAACGCATTGGACTTAAATTCCTCTTTCTTTGGATGAAAGAAATTCGTCTCATACACTTCCCCTTTTTTGATGATCTTACATCCGGGACGGAGCTTTCCACCCTCATCCAAAATCTCCTTTTTCGTCCGTACATGCTTTCCGGATTCATTATAGAATGTATTTCTACTGGCAATTTTTCGCTCCACTTTCTGTCGGATTTCCCTTTCTGAGAAGATCAGATGGATATGTAGATTTGTTTTTCTCTTATTATGATGCAGAGCTGCACAGCATCCCACATCATATTTCTCCAGAAATTTTGATGTCATATATTTCAACAGAAACTCATGGTCATAATCGATCAGACTCGGCGGTAACATAATTATCAGCTCTCTGGCTTCAATACACGTTCCTTCTGTTCCGCTTTTTGCAAAATCCCGCTGATTCTGTTCTGCAAGCAGCTCCCAGTAGCTGTCCTCCACATTGGAAAAGACTGCATATAGATTTTCCTGCCGCTTGAGGCTGCTGATATAATCCACTCTGCCTTTTACATCATGCAGCTTACTTTCCATCACAAAACTATGATTTCGCCTGTTCACACTTTCTCCTTTCCGTCGAATACGCTGCCATTAGAAATCACCACTGCTATTCGCTTTTACAGAATACTTTGGTAGGCAAAACTCGCCCCTGCGAGGCCCTCCGGGAGGACGAAAGACACAGAGCATAAGCTTCAGCTTGTGCGATGGGTATATTTCGCTCTCAATCGCCGAGGGCTCTTTTGGGCATACCCGGATAATTCTATATGTACTGATGATTAATTTTTTCTGACTGGCGTATCCGCCATTTTTATTGATGCCCGTTTCCGGGCTGTTTCTCGTTTCTGCTTTGTTTTCAAAGTTTTTTCAATCCTGTTCACACCTTCTTGTTCACATTTCGCCCGGATATTTGTGAACAGAAATCTGTGAACAGGGCTCAAAACATTTTAAAAGTAATCTTTAATCAAATGGGATTTCCATGTACTCATCCCCCTTCAGGAATCCATCCTCATCTTTTTTCGGCTGTATTCGTTTCCACGACCTCTGCGTTCCAATAGTGCCACCAAACCTGTGATTGCCATGTTTGGTCCAGCCAATAATCTCGTTATCCATCAAATCTCCGATTTCTTTTGACTGCCATTTAGGTACAATTCCTTCCTGATGAAATACCTGCTGATAGATAATGGTCGAACATACATAATCTTCTTCGTATGCATCAAGGAATGCCTGAATCATACCTGTCTGGGTATCTTCCGGCATGAATTCCCTCTGCAGAAGTTTGACGTGATCTTCCATCTCCGGCGAAAAGGTCATCGGATAGTCTCCGCTTCGGTAGATCTCCATTGCCTCTGCCCATGCCTGGATAATGTATGCTCTAGATTCTGCTTCATTTTCATAAATGGTAGTTTCCGCTTTTTTCGGAAATACTCTGACCGGGGCAAATCTCCGGTTCCCTGTACGATCAAAAGGGAGAAAATTCAGATCATTGGAAGTGCCACAGAAGACACACTGTCGGTATCTGTCCTCTGCCCGCCTTTCATATGGGATTCGATAAATATCCTTCTGACGGCTCAGGAACGATTTCGTCTCTTCAATGCTCTTGGCATTTGCCACTGCATTCATTTCTGACATTTCCACGATCCAGTGTCCCTGCAGATATTCATAAACCTTCTTATCATCAATCCGTTTCATATCGTCTGTAAACCATTCATCTTTGATTGCCAGATAACGGAAGAATGTGGATTTTCCGCTCCCCTGTCCTCCGACCAGACAGAGCATGATGTCATATTTGGCTCCCGGCTCATACAGCCTGCGGATCGCTCCCATCATATGCATCTTCATCACTTCCTCGGTATATGCAATATCTTCTGCTCCAAAGAAATGTGTCAGCATATGCTGGATTCTCGGAATGCCATCCCATTTCAGGCTCTCCAGATATTGAAGAATCGGATGGAAACTGTTTTCATTCGCCACGATATCTATCGCTTTTGCAATCACCCTGTCACTGGTCAATCCATAATTCTTTTCCAGATATAACGCCAGATTGTTCATATCGGTATCGGTCATATGGACACCTCGCCTTTTCCAGGGCATTTTCTTCATGATGTCAATCTGACAGGTCATTTCATTTCTGCAGATAGCTCCTCTCAGACACGGATCATGTTCCAACGCATATTTGCAATTCTGGATAGACTGACGGATTTTCCTCTTTTCCGTGGTATCCAGCCGTTCCCTGATATCCTCCACCGTCAGAAGCTCCGCCACCACAATCTCCTCTAAGTTCTGCAAGGACTCCTCGTTCATATTCTGCAATTCTCTGTTCATACCGCTTCACCTCCTCCCTTCCATTCCGGAAAAATTCAGAATCTCTTCACCCGTTCCAAACATCAGCAGGTCCACCAGATAACTGATCTTACTTTCATTCTGTAAGGCTTCGGCAAATAAAGGATGCCATTCCGCTTCCATAGTTTCCGGCTTGTAAAACTCCTTCCAGAATTCCATCCATCGCAGATACCGCAGCAAAACATTCGCAGCATCCCTTGCCCATCCGTCAATTTTCTTTTGGACAAATTGAATCCGTTCCTCTTTTGTTGGAACCTTCTCTATTTTCTTAAATCCAGAATTTTGTTTTCTTTTCGGTTGCTCGATTGGAATTCCCAGAGAAAAGTCTTCAATAATCTTCTTCGCTGCTTCGAACTGGGATAATCCAAACAGCACTGCCACATAATTGACCGCATCACCTTTTGCCCCACAGGCGAAGCAATAATAATTCTGATCAATCTTCATACTGGGGTGTTTGTCATTATGAAAGGGACAGCACGCCATCCCGTTCCGTTCGACTTTCAACCCATATCTCTCTGCCACCTGCTTTGCGGTGACACGTTCTTTCACTTCCTGAAAAATGTTCATGTTCCATCCTCCTGTATCATTTGTTATTAATTTCAGTAATTTCCCTCTTTCCGTTGCAGGAGAACTTTGCTATACTACACATAAAGCTATATGCGTATAGGCAGACTTCTCCCGTAAGGATTGAGTTTTTGTCTATGAGGCTTTACCAGAGCCTGCATAAGTTTGTATGAGTTTTAGAAATGTCCTTGTTACCAGCAGGGGCATTTTCTTTTTTAAAGATGTTCCGGGGATTCCACATGCTGCGGTTCCTCCTTCATCCCATTCAATGTCACAGCAACCATCTGGATAGTCTGAAGCAGTTCTTCCTTTTCGTCACTGCATGCTTCCAACCGTTTCAGTTCCCTGTAAATCTGTTGCATCTGATTTTTCAGAGCTTTATAAACTCTTGGATTTCCCTGCACAGTCACTTCCCAGTCCATCAATTTTCTCAGGATATACTCCTGTTTGGTAAGCCCGGATAACGCCACCATGCGGTCAATCATTTGTGCTTCTTCCTCGGATACCCGGAATCCCACCGTCCGGTTTCTCCATCGTCCTTTTGCGTCCAACGTTCTCTCCATCAGATTTCATCCTCCTTTTCCATCCGTTCCACATCCAGCTTATTCGCCATTTCCGTTTGCACTGTCGGAAACAGATGTGCATACCGATACGTGATTTTTTCTGCTTCATGCCCTACTCTGTTTCCAATGGCAAGAGCTGTAAATCCCATATGGATCAACAGAGAAACATGGCTGTGACGAAGATCGTGAATTCGTATGATCGGAACTCCTGTCTCTTTGCATCCCCGTTCCATTTCATGTTTCAGATAAGATTTGGAAAATGGGAAAATCCTCTGATCCGGCGCCAACGAATAATACATCTGGAAATAATCCTGCATCTCTTCACAAAGAAACTCCGGCATCACAACAATCCGATTACTTTTCGCCGTCTTTGGTGAAGTAATAATGTCTTGCTTTTTCATCCGATGATACGTTTTATTGATCCGCACCGTCTGTTTTTCAAAATCAAAATCTGCCGGTGTGAGGGCAAGCAACTCCCCTTCCCGGATTCCGGTCCAATACAACATCTCAAAGGCATAATAGGATCTGGGCTTGTCCATCATTGCCTCGGCAAATTTCAGATACTGTTCCTTTGTCCAGAACTTCATTTCCTTCGGGATTTCTTTTCCCATACTTCCTGCCTGTCTTGCCGGATTGCAGGGCAGATTATAATAGTTGACTGCATGATTGAAAATTGCTGTAAGTTGTGCCTGAATCGTTTTCAGATAATCCACGGAATAGGGCTTGCCCTTTTCATCCCGGTATGCCATCATCTCATTCTGCCAGGCAATCACATCTGCCACAGTAATCTCATTGATCTTACGTTTTCCAAAGTAAGGAAGGATTTTTGTACGCACAATGTGGCTTTTCGTCTCAAATGTACTTTCCTTTACCCTCTGACGTTTATACTCGGAATAAATCTCATAAAAGCTATCAAACGTCATATCCAGCTTATTTCCTTTTCGGAGCATCATCTCATGTTCCCATGCAGTCGCTTCCCGTTTGGTCTTGAAGCCACGTTTCTGCGTCTGCTTTCTTTCCCCGGTAAAATCGGTGTACCGGAACACCACTCTCCATGTACCTTTGTCTTTTTCCTGATATACAGCCATCTTAAGTACCTCCTATTTTTCTTCATAAAACAACTTTTTCTTGAAATAATTGGCATCCACTCGCCCCGGCACTGTAATCAGTCCCATTCCGCTGAGTTCTTTATTCAGCTGGCGGATAATCTGGTATGCCTTTGACTGCTTGACCTGTAAAATATCCATTACCTCTTCTGCAGTCAGAAATCCATTCTTTAATTCAGACATTCTATTCACCTCCTTTCCACGAGCTTCAAAAAATGCCCCTATACCTATCCAATCTCTCAAGGCACCTTATACAACCTCATTTTCAAATTTTCTTGAACTTAACTTTATTAAGTTAAGTTTTGATTGTATTATATTAACTATTTTCCGTTAAGTCAAGTGGTTCGAATATCAATAATTAAATTTTTTTGTTTAAGTTTTTCTTGTGTCTCATCTTTCCATATGCTATACTGATTTAAACAAATATCGTTAACCACCGGTTCCTATTCATTGCACAACAGTAGGAGCTTATATTCAAAAACGAATAAAAGATTTCAGGAAAAAGGAGAGATCCCTATGGCATTTGGAAAACGTATTAAATTTTTCAGAAACAGAAAAGGTATGAAACAGAAGGAGCTTGGCGAATTTCTGGGATTCCTTGGAAAAACTTCGGATGTCCGTGTGGCACAGTACGAAACAGAAGCCAGAACCCCTAAAGTTGATTTGGTCAAAGAAATGGCACAGATCTTCGGTGTCAGTACCAGAGCCATCAATGTTCCGAACATTGATTCCTATCTTGGTCTCATGCATACCCTCTTTGCACTGGAAGATATGTATGGCATCAAAATCGGAGAGATTGACGGAGAACTCTGTCTCCGCCTTGACCGGGAGCACAAAGAATATCAGCATCTGTTCGAACCTTTTCATGCATGGCAGCAAATGGCAGCAAAACTGGAAGCCGGAGAAATCAGCCAGGAAGAATACGATAACTGGCGATATAACTATCCGGAATTAGATACCTCTGAGATTCGGGCAAAGGTTCCGTCTCATGAACTCTCTGACGAACTCATAAAGGCTCTGAAAAAAGAAAATCAATAAAGAAATGCAAAAAGAAAAACCTTACTGACTGCTCTTTCCAATTTTGGAAACAGTTCATCAGTAAGGTTTTTATGTTATAGAAATATAATTTTATTCAACGGATATGGTTAGAACGTTGCCAATCCGTTGCCACAAATTAACGGAATTTGTTTGGAATCCGCATAAATACTGGGGCTATTTTCGCAAAATCCTATTCGAACTCTATCGTTGCTGGTGGTTTTCCTGTGCAGTCGTACAGTACTCGGTTTACTCCTTTGACTTCGTTTACAATTCTGCTTGTTACGGTGCTGAGTACTTCCCATGGTATCTGGGCGCTTTCTGCTGTCATGAAGTCGGATGTCAGTACTGCACGTAATGCGATTGCGTAGTCGTAGGTTCTTTCGTCTCCCATACATCCTACGGAGCGCATGTTTGTGATTGCTGCGAAGTATTGTCCAAGGTCTTTGTCGATGCCTGCTTTTGCAATTTCTTCTCGATAGATTGCGTCGGCATCTTGTACGATACGGACTTTTTCTGGGGTTACTTCACCGATGATACGAACTCCCAGTCCTGGACCTGGGAATGGCTGGCGGTATACGAGGTATTCTGGAATACCAAGTTCTAAGCCTGCTTTTCTTACTTCGTCTTTGAACAGAAGTCTCAATGGTTCGATGATTTCTTTAAAATCTACATAATCTGGCAATCCACCTACATTATGATGGGATTTGATTACTGCAGATTTTCCCAGTCCTGATTCAATTACATCTGGATAGATGGTTCCCTGTACTAAGAAATCGACTGCACCGATCTTTTTGGCTTCTTCTTCAAAGACACGGATAAATTCTTCACCGATAATTTTACGTTTCTTTTCTGGATCGGTAACGCCTGCTAATTTATCATAAAATCTCTGTTGTGCATTTACACGGATGAAGTTTAAGTCATAATGTCCATCTGGTCCAAATACTGCTTCTACTTCATCTCCTTCGTTTTTACGAAGTAATCCATGATCTACAAATACACAGGTGAGCTGTTTTCCAACTGCTTTAGACAATAAAACAGCTGCTACGGAGGAATCAACTCCGCCTGACAATGCACAAAGAACTTTTCCATTTCCTACTTTTTCACGAATTGCTTGAATGGAGGATTCTACGAAGGAATCCATTTTCCAGTCCCCTGCGCAATGACATGCTTTGAATAAAAAGTTGGAAAGCATCTTTGTTCCTTCTACAGAATGCATTACTTCTGGATGGAACTGCACGGCATAAAGATTCTTTTCTTTATTTTCCACTGCTGCAACTGGACAGTCTTTGGAAGAGGAAGTAACGACAAATCCTTCTGCTGGTTCTGAAATATGATCGGTATGACTCATCCATACAATTGTTTTTTCAGAAACTCCTTCAAATAATGTTGTATTTACATCTACTTCGACTTCCGTGCGGCCATACTCTCGAACACTTGCTGTTTTTACTTTTCCGCCAAGTAGGTATTGCATTAATTGTGCTCCATAGCAGATTCCTAAGATTGGGATTCCCATAGAGAAAATTTCTGGAGAAATTGTTGGGGAATCTTCTTTATAAACACTGGCTGGTCCTCCAGTAAAAATAATTCCTTTTGGATTTTTTTCTCGAATCAAATCTAAACTTGTAGTATGTGGCATAACCTCACAGTATACATTACATTCACGAACACGTCTAGCGATTAACTGATTATACTGACCACCAAAATCTAAGACTATTACCATTTCCTGAGCCACCTGTACTCCTCCTTTTAAACATTAGGTATTTTAACAATGCATCTCCATCCTTCGATTGATAATCCATTGTAAGCATTATATACTAATTGCCAATGAAAGTCAACGATTGCAACACGCTAGGAATAGAAAGAAGGTGCAGTTTCACACCTATTTATAATGGCTTAAACTACACCTTTTATTTGATTTGTTACTCTTTCATCTCAATGGCATGTTTTGGGCATACCGACATACAAATGCCGCATTGAATACATGCTTCTTGATTTAACTCCCATATTTTTTCTTTGCGCTCTACTTTGAGTGCATTCTGTGGGCATTTTTTTGCACATAATGTGCAGTAAACGCATTTTTCTGGATTCATTGTTGGTTTTCCAGTATTGGTTGTTTTGGTTTCTTCCTGTTTTGGACGAGTAAATGCTTCACAGGTTTTTTGGCTATCTGGCTCTGTATATCCTTTTTCCATTGCCAGACATTTTTTTGGACATACATTGACGCAGTTTCCACACTGAACACAGTCAAATCGGTTAATTTTCCACGTTCCTGCCTTTTTATCCACCTGAATTGCCTGGGATGGACATTGGCGCACGCATAGGCCGCAGCTAATACAATCTTCAATTTTTATTACTACATGTCCTCTCATCCGTTCTGGATACTCAACAGGCTGAAACGGGTAGTTGGTTGTTGCTGGTTTTTGAAAAAGGTTACTTAAAACTCGTCCAGCAAATGTAAACATTCTTGTCTTTTTCATAATATTGCTCCGTTCCGCTGCTAAAAAGCAAGCTTTTTATCGATGACTCTATCTCTCCGTACAGCTGACACACGGATCAATGGTTAAAATCAGCAGTGGTACATCCGCAAGCTGACATCCTTTTAACATTTCCACCATTGGCGGGATATTGCTTGTTGTCGGTGTACGCAAACGGAAACGATCCAAATATTTCGTTCCATTTCCTTTTACATAATAAATGGCTTCTCCACGTGGCTGTTCAATCCGCATAAAATATTCCCCTTTTGGATTTCCCTTTACTGGGACTGCGATTGGACCCTCTGGTATTTTTTGAATTGCCTCACGAATCAGCGCAAAGGATTGAAGGAGTTCTCTTAAACGCACTTCGCATCGTGCATAGCAATCCCCATCTTTTTCTGTGATTGGTTCTACCGACAAATCCTTGTATGCCGCATATCCAAGCATTCGAATATCATAGGCTTCTCCGCTTGCTCTTAATGTTGGACCAACGGCTCCCATGGCAATGGCATTTTCTCTGCTCAAAATTCCAGTTCCTTTTAGACGGCTCTGTACGGTATAATCTTCCAAAAATGTATCAATCACTGGCTTTATTTCTTTTTCCAAATCTTCAATTGCATGTAAGACGCCTTGAAGCATCCCTCCGTCCATATCTTTTAGAACGCCTCCCACACAGTTTACCGACAATATAATTCTGCCGCCTGCCGTCTTATCGAACATATCTAAAATTTTTTCACGAAGTCTCCAGCTTTCCATGAAAAGACTTTCAAATCCCATTGCGTCCGCTAAAAGCCCAAGCCAGAGCAAGTGACTATGTACACGGCTCATTTCCATCCAAATGGTTCGAAGATACTCGGCTCTTCGGGGTACTTCGATTCCCATAACTTTTTCTACGGACTCACAATAGCCCATACCATGTCCACAGCTGCAAATTCCACAGACACGTTCTGCAATATAAACATATTGTTTAAAATCTCTTTTTTCTACTAATTTTTCTAACCCTCTATGAATATATCCAATGCTTGGAATTGCACCGACTACCGTTTCATCTTCTAAGACAAGATCTAAATGAACGGGTTCTGGCAGCACGGGATGCTGAGGGCCAAATGGTACGATACTTCTCTTTGCCATTTTTTACTCCTTTTTCTTAAACGGTGCGACTTCATCAATCCGATATAATTTATCTTGATAATTTGGACTAATATTTTCAATCTTTACACCAAAAAGTTCTGCTGCTTCGTTCTCCTGTAGGAAAGCGCATGGATAAATTGGCGTAATGCTGGCAATCGTTTCCTCTTCTCCTACTTCTAACCGAAGCGTTACCATCCGATATTCTTCATTCTTACAAAACGAATAGCTCATCTCATATCCCTGTTCAATGGAAACTGCACAGATCTGAACCAAGCGCCAATGTTTCGCTTTCATTTCTATTATTAATGGAAACAATTCTGCCATTGTAATTTTTCTTATTTCATTTTTATCATCCATTTTTGTCAACCTCCGCTTTGTTTCATAGCAGCCCGTTTTTCATCCAAGACTGCCAAAGCTTTCACAACTCCGTCAATAATCGCCTCTGGTTTTGCTGCACATCCAGGTACATACACATCAACGGGAATCACCGTATCAATTCCACCTCTAATATTATAACATTCTTTAAATACACCGCCCGTACATGCACAGATTCCAACTGCTACGACAACTTTTGGATTTGGCATTTGATGATAAAGCTGTTTTACAACAGGTTCTGTCTGGCTATTCACACCACCAGTAATTAATAAAATATCTGCCTGAAACGGATCTCCTGTATTGATAATTCCAAATCGTTCGATATCATACTTAGGCGTCAGACAATCCAACACTTCGATATCACATCCATTGCAGCTGCTGGCATCATAATGAAGCAGCCATGGAGATTTTGATAGTTTTTTCATAACCGTTCACCTCCGCTCACTGTATCAGCATCAAAATCAAAATATTAATACCACCAGCAACTAGCGTTACAACCCAGCAGCCATAGAGAACTGTTTTCCACTTTAGTCTGGCACTGACATTATCCCATAAAATTTCCATAAAGAAAATAACTGCACAAATTATAATTGCAACAAGCCAGCTCCATGGATTGCTGTTAATGAAAAACAGACAGAAAATACCAAGCAACAAAATCATCTCATAATATTCTGCAATATTCATAATTGCCAAAGTCGTTCCTGACATTTCCGTTGTAATTCCTTTTACCATTTCCTGATGAGCATGATGACTTGTAGATAAATCAAACGGAGATTTTCTAAATTTAATCGCTGCGGTAAACATAAATCCAACCAAGAGTCCAGGCATCCAAAATACTGCACTGACAGGAGCTTGAATAATATTTTCTACATGGAAAGAACCAGTTGTCAAATAGAACCCAACTGCAACGAGCAAAGTCAGCGGTTCATACGCCATCATTTGTATCATTTCTCTGCTTGCTCCCATATTGGCATAAGGAGAAGAATCGCTTGAGGCTGCCATAATTAAGAACATATCTGCCGTACTTAAAATAAACAATGTCATCAATAGATCAGCTCCTGCAAATAGTAGGGAACCTGCAATCATTAAAATGACTAAATAGCTTAAATTCAATAATAACTGTACATTATTTACTGCAATTGGCTCTTTGGAAAACAACTTCCCCAAATCATAGAATGGCTGTAAAATACTCGGTCCTTTGCGCCGCTGCATTCTGGCACTTACAATTCGATCCACACCATCCAATAATCCACCCACAATAGGAGCCAATACCAAATAAGCAAGTACAAAACCAACTTTCATCAGACCACCCCTCCTAATACTAAACAGAATCCTAAAATCAAAAGTGCTGCTGCAAGAATGATGGACGGAATTCTTAAATGCCGTCTTCCGAATTCAAAACGTAAATACCAGTTACTTAAATACAAATGTTCTTTTTCTCCGAAACTATTTGTAAAATATCGATTATCCCCTGCATTAATTCCATTCATATAAATTGGAACTAATTCTCTATGGGATGCCCTGCTTATAAAGAACATTGCAGCTGGAACAATAAATACCGAAACTAACATAATTGCCATCGTAGCAAGTACACTCATGGAAAGTACGTCTTTTGAATTTCCAAACAGTTCCCGAACAATCGGATTCACAATCCATACCGCAACAAATGGCAGAAGCAAACATAAAAGCAGCATAACAACTACATGGAAAATCATGGACGTATATTCATCTTTACAAGTGACATCGTTCACTGTTTGTCTCGGAATATGATAGGATAACAGTTTTGCCAGCCATTTCGTCCAATAAAACATCGTGGTAGCACTTCCATATGCGATAAAGAGCACTAAAATAAAGTTGCCTGAATCTACGAATGCTTTTAATGCAACCCATTTGGAAATCAGCATTCCAAACGGCGCCAAATACATTCCTGCGATACCGATTCCCATAATATATGCCAGTTTCGGAACGGTAATAATCAGTCCATGCATATCTTCAATATCACGGGAACCCAATGTATTTTCCGTTGCTCCAACGGACTGGAACAACATAGATTTACTTACTGAATGGAACATCATAAGGAATATCGCTGCCCATACCGTTTCTTCCACGCCAATCCCAGCACATCCCACAATCAATCCCAAATTGGAGATAGTAGAAAATGCAAGTACCTTTTTCGCATCATTTTGTGCAATTGCCATCATACTCGCTGCAATAAAAGTTAATCCTCCGATACTGGATACTACAATTCCTGTTAAGTTTCCATGTAATGCAGGAGAGAGACGAATTAAAAGATAAACGCCAGCTTTTACCATCGTAGCACTGTGCAGCAATGCACTGGATGGAGTTGGAGCCACCATAGCTCCAATCAGCCATGTAGAAAATGGAAGCTGTGCTGATTTTGTAAGACCTGCTAAACAAAGACAGAATAGTGGAAATGCTCCTCCTATTTGAATGACATCCAAAAGCTGAACGGTTCCATTTTGTTTTGCCATCCAGGCAATTGCAACTGCAAATCCTAATCCGCCTAATAAATTCATCCATAATGCTCGAAAACTATTATTGATTGCTTCTTCTGTACGTGTATACCCAATCATAAGGAATGAAATTACACTTGTAATTTCCCAGAAGAAATACATCCAAATAAGATTCTGCGAAACGACCAATCCAAACATCGCTGCAAGAAAGAAAAATAACATGGAAAAAAAGAATGGCTGTCTGTCTTTCACATCTTTATGATGGTTATGATATCCCTTCATATAACCAACGGTATAAATACAAATAAATCCTCCGATAAATGCAATAATAATGCACATCAGTATCGTCAGCCAATCCACGGTCATATGTACTGCTTCTGGAAGTTCTGTAGTAAATTCCGTATAAAGCATTAACACTGTCTGAGATATGGAGAGTAAAATCGGAAGTATTCTCCTATATTTTATACTCAAGTACACGATCAGACACATTAGGAAAATATCTCCTATAATCATTAGATGATCCCAGACTTCTGTTGACGTATAAAGCATCATTGTCTGTGCGCCATTTCCAATCCACCAGACCAGAAATGTCATCGTCGTTAACATTATGATTCCAGCACCTAGATAGACTAGTATTGCTCTGGACTTTTGTTGGCGTATCAGGGGAAACATGAGAGCAAGTATTGCTGGAATACCAATTAAAAATGGTATCATTGTCATAACGTCCTTCCTCCTATTTTTTTCTTAAATCGTATTTTGTGATACCGGAATCAAACAATCCTGCTTTTTCATACAACCATGAAAAAGCATGGGTTTATAATTGTAGGATTCACTAGTGCAAAGCAATCCTCAGGTATCATGGGGTGTTTTATATATGTTATAATACTGATTCACAAATTTCACAAGAGTTTAAAAAAGATTTTTCTATTTTCTTTCTTGAAAAATGTGTTAGAATAAAAGTATCCCAATTTTTTTACATAATTTTGGGGAATTTTACCAAGGAGGGACATGTCTTGCATGAATTAAGTATTACAAAACATCTATTAGACTACTGTATTAAAAAAGCCGAAGAACAACATGCATACAGAATTCAAACCATTCGACTCTCCATCGGTCAGCTCAAGGGAATTGTCCCTGAATGCATTCAAATATACCTGGATATGTTATCTGAAGGCACAATTGCAGAGGGTGCGAAAATTGAAGCGGAATTTCTTCCTGTAAAAATTCGATGCCGTGACTGCAACAAAGAGAGTGCGATTACCCCTCATCATCTAGCATGTCCACACTGTAACAGTCTTCGACTGCAACTATTGTCTGGAAAAGAATTTTATATTAAAAGTATGGAGGTAGAGATTGATGGAAATAACTGTACTACATCAAATCATGGATTGGAATGAAGATGTCAGTCAAGACGTAAAACAAACGCTCGTTCATAATAACGTTTCTATGATTAATATAATGGGAAGTCCTGGAGCTGGGAAAACAAGTCTAATCACATCCTTAATTGAGACGCTAAAAGATCAATTCCGAATTGGTGTGATTGAAGCCGATATTGCTGGTCAGGTAGATGCAGACCGCATCGCTGCACTCGGTATTCCAACCGTTCAGTTAAATACTGATGGAGCCTGCCATATTGAAGCAATGAGTATTCAAAATATTTTACCCCATTTGCCACTGAATGATCTGGATGTAATTTTTGTGGAAAACATCGGCAATTTAGTGTGCCCAGCTGAGTTTCGTATCGGAGAATCTCTCCGAATTACTATTTTGAGTATACCAGAAGGAGACGATAAAGTAGAAAAATATCCTTTGATGTTTACAGAAACAGACTGTCTTGTGTTAAATAAATGCGATATGCTTCCCTATTTTGATTTTGACCTTGAGAGAGTCCAATCCAATTATGAAACAGTTAATCCAAACGCTGCATTATTTCAAGTTAGCAATCGAACAGGGAATGGTATCCAAAATCTTGCAGACTTTATAGCGAAACATATTATGAGAGCAGCATTATGAGATGTATTCATATTTTGATACAAGGGATCGTCCAAGGCGTGGGATTCCGTCCTTTTTTACACCGTCTGGCAGAAACTCATCAAATTTATGGATGGGTTCGTAATACTTCTGTTGGATTAGAAGGAATATTAGAAGGAGAAAACGATGCATTAAAACAATTTCTGTTGGAATTAGAAACTTCACCACCTCCTCTTTCCTTTATAGAAAAAATCGATATTTTTCCTATAAAAAATTTTGTTCGCTATACCGAATTTACCATTCGAGAAAGTCATGTTAGCGCTGGTTCCACGTTGGTTTCACCTGATATTGCAATCTGTCCTGAATGTGCATCAGAGCTTTTTACTCCATCCAATCGCAGATACCGTTATCCTTTTATTAACTGTACAAACTGTGGTCCACGTTATACTATTATAAAAGCACTCCCATATGATCGGAAACGCACTGTTATGAAAGAATTTCCAATGTGTGACGATTGCAAAAGAGAATATGATGATATTCATGACCGCCGATACCATGCACAGCCAGACTGTTGTTCTACTTGCGGTCCCCAAGTGTTTTATTTCGATACAAAATCCAATGAAAAGACAAAAGATGATGCATTTTCCGCCTCCCAAACGCTTTTAAACATGGGTGGAATTCTTGCAGTCAAAGGAATTGGTGGTTTTCATCTTGCCTGTGATGCCAATAATGTAGATGCAGTTACTCGATTACGCCAAAGAAAACACCGTTCCAGCAAACCGCTTGCCATTATGTGCCGTTCTTTGGAAGTCGTGCGACGCATCTGCAACATCACTCAAACAGAAGAACAGCTTTTGCTCAGTCCCGCCCATCCAATTGTCCTGTTATCCAAGCGGAAAAAAACTAAGCTATCACATCTTAGCTTTAGTTCTCGCCTTGGGGTCATGCTGCCTTATACACCATTGCATATGCTGCTTATGGATCAAACGTATGGGGGTCCCGATACCATTATTTTGACAAGTGCAAATAGTTCAGAATGTCCGGTTATCCTCGACAATATGGAAGCAATTACTAAATTAAAAGAAATTGCCGATGGCTTTCTTCTTCATAACCGTGTCATTCAAAACCGATGTGATGATTCTCTCCTAATGGAATGGGAAAAAAAGGCATATTATTTCCGAAAAAGTCGTGGATATGCACCCTATCCCCTCCTATTTCATCAAAATGTAGATGGTATCTTTGCCATGGGAGCAGAACAAAAAGCTTCTTTTGCGTTAGGACGAGATTTTCATGTTTTTTTGAGTCCACATATTGGCGATATGAAAAATGCAGAAACTTTTTCCCATTATAAAAGTACAATGGAGACATATCAAAAACTCTTTTGTTTAAAACCTTCCCTCTATGTATGCGATCTGCATCCCGATTATCTTTCTACTCAAGAAGCTATGCATGCTGCTAAAGAATGGAATTTGCCATTGATACAAGTCCAGCACCATTGGGCACATATGGCGTCTTGTATGGCAGACAACGCTTTACATTCTTCCTGTTTTGGAATTATTTGGGACGGAACTGGTCTAGGCACAGATGGGTCAATCTGGGGAGGAGAATTTTTAATCGGAGATTATCAAACATTTTCCAGGATAGGAAGTATTCGTCCCATTTTGCTTCCAGGAGCAGATAAAGCAATTCAAGAAATTGGACGCATCGCACTCGCTCTCATCCATGACGCAGGCGTAACCGATCTTACCGTTGTACCACTGGATTCTGATAAATGCAATCTGCTTATAAGATTGCTCTCTCCAACGCTCTCTCCAAAAGCAAGCAGTATTGGACGTCTATTTGACGGAGTTTGTGCGTTAATCCTTCAAAAATCCTATGTAGATTATGAAGGAGAAGCTGCTGCTCGAATCGAATCCCTCTCTCCTGTGGAAACTCCAGATTCCTTAACTCAACCTCTGCAAAAACTATCTTATCCATTGCATTTTTATATGGAACATGAAATGCGAATTTTCGATACTCGACCAATGATTTTAAATATTTATCAGGATTTAAAACAAAATGTCAGTGCAAGCCATATTGCGCTGCGTTTTATGGCAACTCTATGCTGTATGGCCCTTGACCAATGCCTCTTTTTTAATCAGAAGAAACTGCCTATCGTACTTTCTGGAGGAGTATTTCAAAACCGTTTTCTGCTTTCTGGAATTACGAGTCTTTTAAGAAACAGTGGATTTACTGTCTATACTCACAGGCAAGTTTCCACAAATGATGAAGGGATTTGCTTTGGGCAACTTGCGATTGCCCAAAAAAAGAAGCCCCAGTAAAATTTTCCTTATATGGAAGCGAAGAAAGGAATGGATATTATGTGTTTAGCAATACCAATGAAAATTCAATCCATCCATGGACCATCTGCAACTTGTGAAGCAGGCGGATTAACCCAAACGATCCGAGTGGATTTTATTAAAGACGCCTGCCCTGGCGATTATGTGATGGTTCACGCAGGATTTGCAATTCAGAAAATGTCTGAAAAAGAAGCCATTGATAATTTCCAACTTTTGGAGGAAATACGAAATGCTCTATGATGATTTTTTTAAACATCCAAAAGATGTCTCCATCATCCTAAAAAAAATGGAAGAACTTACTTCGATCACAGGCCCAATCCGACTTATGGAAATCTGCGGCACGCATACTATGGCAATCGCAAGAAGCGGTATCAAAAGTATTCTGCCTCAATCAATTCAACTTATTTCAGGACCTGGATGTCCTGTTTGTGTTACACCAACGAATATCATTGATATGGTGCTGGATTTATCCAAACGTCCTAATTTACTTATTGCCAGTTATGGAGATCTTTTACGAGTTCCTGGTTCCAGACAGGCAGATAATCTTTTGCGCCGTAAAGCTTCTGGCAGTAAGGTAGAAGCCGTATACTCTCCAATGGATGCAATTCAAATCGCAGCCTCCCATCCTGAATTAGAAGTCGTATTCCTAGGCGTTGGATTTGAAACAACTGCTCCAGGCACGGCTGCCTGTATTTTAGAAGCTGCTGCCCAAAATCTCACTAATTTTTCTGTGCTATGTTTATTAAAAAGAACGGAACCAGCCCTTCGTTCCCTAATTGAATCGCCTGATTTCGCCGTAGATGGATTTCTCTGCCCTGGCCATGTCGCAGCAGTCATTGGTTCCGACGCATTTTCCTTTTTATCAAACGATTATCATCTCCCTGGCGTAGTCAGTGGATTTGAAGCCGGAGATTTGCTTTATTCAATTTTACAATTAACTCATATGATTGCCAGCCACCAACCTGCATTAAAAAACGAGTATTCTCGCCTTGTACATTCCAACGGTAACCCAATTGCTGTGCAGCTTATCCACGATGTCTTTTATCCGATTGCAAATGATTGGAGAGGACTTGGACATATCGAAAATAGCGGATATGCGATAAAAGAGGAGTATGCTTTATGGGATGCATGGAAAAAGTTTTCCCTCCACCCTGCGTCAGACAAGCCGAATTCAAATTGCCGTTGTGCTCAAGTAATTCGGGGAACTTTTTCTCCTATCAACTGTCCCCTCTTTCGCAAAATCTGCTCTCCAGAAAATCCAGTCGGACCATGTATGGTATCGGGAGAAGGAGCATGCGCTGCTGCATATCAATACGAAATATAAAAATTTGGAGGAATTATTATGGAAGATAGAATTACATTGGACTATGGAAGCGGTGGTTTAAAAACTTCCCAATTCATCGACTCAATTTTGATACCTGCATTTCAAAACCCTATCCTGTCTGAACTTGGAGATGGGGCAGTTTTGGATGGACATAACAAACTTATCTTTTCCACTGACAGTTTCGTCGTATCTCCATGGCGTTTTCCTGGAGGAGATATTGGAAAGCTCTGCGTATGTGGTACAGTAAACGACCTATGTATGGCAGGCGGAATACCCAAATATTTAAGCCTTTCTTTTATTTTGGAAGAGGGATTTCTCTTTTCTGATTTGAAACAAATTGTGTCCTCTATTAAAAAAGAAACTCAAACATCTGGTGTTACAATTGTAACGGGAGATACAAAAGTAGTGGAATCAGGCAAAGGAGATGGAATTTACATTAATACGTCTGGCATAGGCTTTCAACATCTCAGCTTACCTGGAAAATCTGGAATTCGTCCGAATGACTCCGTTCTTGTAAGCGGAAGCGTGGGCTGTCATGGAGCAGCTATCATGATGGCACGTGCTGGTTTACTTCAGGAAGAAAGTCCCCTTGTATCGGACTGCCAGTCGCTCCATCTTTTCTTAGATGCAATCCAAAATGCCGCTGCTCCTGGCTCCATTCGTATTTTGCGAGATCCAACGAGAGGTGGAATTGCCACCACACTCAACGAATTTATAGAGGGAACATCACTTTCCATTGAATTATCATCCGATAACATTCCAATTGATTCTAGCGTAGAAGCTGCCTGTGATATCCTTGGTTTGGACCCCCTTTATTGTGCTTGTGAAGGAAGAATGCTTGTAATTTGCGATCCTAAAAGTACCGATTCCATTTTATCCGCTATGAGAACGATTCCTGGAGGAGAAAACTCCACTCAGATTGGAACTGTCACAAGTGATTTTCCAGGTAAGGTATTGCTTCGTACAAGCATCGGTGGAAAACGCATTCTTTCTAAGTTAAGTGGAATGCAGCTTCCGCGAATTTGCTAGCAAAAGAAACTTCCACATGGATGTGCATATTACAATAATAAACAAGAAATTCTTAAATTTTTCTATTCAAAATTTTTACCGTTTTCTTACGATACTGTTAATTTTCTATATCCTTTTCCAAAAGCATTGACATCGTTTTGCCAGCCTCCTATAATGAGTTAGCAGAAAACCAAAAAGAAAAGAAGTGATTTCAATTATGAAGCAAATTCATTTAAAATATCCTGATTATATTCAAGTTTCGACACCGAATGGGCTCTCTTATGGAGGTAATCAAAACTGGCATTCTCAAGCCAAAAAATTTGGAAGGGAAGCCAGATTAAGTCGATTTGGATGTGGAACGATTGCATTAGCCGATGTATGGCTTTACCTTACCAAGCGGTTTTGCAAAACAGAATTAACTGCACCAGTATTTTTGAAAGATAATATACTTTCTCAAAAATCTTATATGCAATATATCCGAATGATTAATCGGCATTACACATTCACGATTCCATATTCTGGAGTAACTGCACTGGCAATACAACTTGCCTTTAACCGATATATGCATCGGTACAAACTTCCGCTTCATGCTAAGTATCATTGTTTTATGAATAACCGAAACATGCTAGATATAATTATAAAATCTCTGCAAAATGACTTCCCTATTATTTTAGCAATTGGTCCTAATTTCCCATGTTTTTGGAAGAAAGAAGGAATTACTTTTTATAAACAAGAAAACGAATCTTCTTATACACCATGTCAACGTAATATTCATTCTCATTATGTTACTATCACAGGTGTTTACTTTCCACCTAACAATTCTCCTATGTTAGAGATTTCTTCTTGGGGAAAAAGATACTTTATTAATTTCAAAGAATATCGTAACTACATAAAAAAATATTCCTGTAAAATAACATGTGGACTTTTATACATCGAACATAAGAATGCCGAAAACACTTAAAAAATAAAAAATGCGTCTTGAAATGGTTATCATCTATCCCAAATCAAGACGCTTTTTCTATCCTGTCTGTTTACTTTACATAACTAATAAAGCTATTTCCAGTTCTTTCAAATAATGTTTCTGCCGTTTTTATCGGCATTTCTGTAAATTGCTGATTCAATGGATCATAGAATGTGATATCAGTTGCCGTATAGGCAGTAATTAATCGAGCAGAATTATTTCCCATAATTACAATAACTGGACTGCCTAAATCTACATAGTACAAAACATTCTCCAGATCGCATCCTGCCAAATTGACAACTTGATATGGAATTGCTGCTGCCAACTGAGATAATGCAGAATCTTCTCCCGAAAGTTGTTCTGCGGATTGTTCTTCTGTAGTATTCTCCGTCTGTTCTGCTATCTCTTCATAGTTGACAATCATTTCAATCACTGCCTGTAACGTATCTCCTTCTCCCTGAGCATCAACTGCTTCGATCTCTAATTCCTTTTTGGCAGACCTTGTACCATATTTCCAAAGCTGTTTTTGGTCTCTGGAAAGTACAATTCCCTGATTTTCATTTGCCAGTTCAATTGCTTCTTTCATTGAATATTTTATCTCATTCTCTCCACCAAATCCAATAACATAATAACAGTTTTCACTTGTAATGCTATCTTCCAGTTTCAGGGTACGATAATGATTTTTTACTAAAAATTGTGGTACCGTTTCATCCACCGTTAGATTAATTGTTTTATCAGGAGTTTTCATTTTTAATGCATATTCTTTTTTCTTTACATCTGAAGTGGAACTCGTTAATGTTACATACTCTGTCTTTTCCGTTCCCTCTCCAAGAAGCAAATAATCTTGCGGCTGTTCTGCGATACTTCCATCTTCATTATAAGAAATGCGTTCAAACACAATTCGATTCTCTTCTACTGTTACCCCAACAATGAAAATATTTTCCTTTTCATAATGATTCAGCACTTGCTGATCTTGAGGGCTTAATACTTCTACTGCATACATCGGCATGGATGAAACAACTCCAGACTCCTCTTTAATATCTTCAATCCTTCCTATTCCATAAACTAAATCTTTCTGAATAAAGCCCTGTACTTGGAAATAAGTTCCATCTTCTGCCTCTTTTGCAGTGACTTCTCCCGTTGCTGTATTTAATAAATTGATTTTTGTATTATAAGCTTCTTCTCCCTGCTCTTCCCAGGCAATTGTATTTCCATCTGCACTAATAAAGATGGCATCTGGCGTATCCAACGTTACAATATTGGTTAGTTGATTATCTGCCATACTATAACTATACAATCCTCTTCCATACTGAAAATAAAATACATCATTTTCATTTAAATAAATCAAATCGCCAAACTCACTCTTCAAAATATCTTCTGAAACATTCACAGGAATATTGAACATTTCTTCAATATAAGCCTCTGTGTCGTCAGTTTTTGGATGATAACGATATGCATAAATCCCGACTGTTCCTTCATCTCTTCCACGGTCACGATACCCATATGTTACAAAGTCAATCGTTCCATCGGTTTTTACATCAATAACTTGAATTTCCGAGTGGTTTTCTCTTCTCTGGTTCGCAATTCCATTATCCTCATAAGCAAGAATACAGGATAGGACCCCCGTCTCATATTCGTAACTCCAGAGTTGTCCATCATACACAATTGCTGTAATTTCTCCTTTTTCACTACTTATGATAGAACAATTTCCATCTCCAATTCCAAGTGAAATTGCATTGTTAGACACCGCATCATTCTGGAACTTCACCCTTTGTTTTACATAACGTTCATAACCTGGCAAATAAATTTTACCACTTCGATAGCTTACACGAAATGATTCCTCCACATCATAAGTAGTAGTCTGGTCATTTATCGTTACTTCTATTGGATAATTTAAAGTAACTGCCATTTGAGAATCTGAAATATCCATAATAGAAATCTCAGGGTCTTCCGTCCGAACTGGTGCTAAACTTCCCCAGGTAAACATATTAAATTTAGAATGAATATTAATGTAAGAAAAATCGTCTTCTCCCATGCTTCCATCGATCTGAACGACATTTACAACGGTATCTTCTGCCGCTTTTTTATCAAATGTGGATTCTGAAAAGTTCAAGACATAATCTAACATATCTCTTACGTGCATATCTTTTCCATAAATAATTCGGTTAAAATAACGCAATGTTTCTTGTTCTGCATTCAGTGATATGATTAATGTATACTCTGTATTTTCTTCTAATAAATTTGTCAATTTTAGTGGAATACTAATAGTTTCTCCAGTTTTAGCAGTTTCTAATTTTACATCATCAATTAAATGTTCTCCATCCAAACTACGAATTTGATATCCTACTTCATCAATTGTATGACCATAAGTATATACGCTCAGCATCAACTCTCTTTCTTCATTCAATGGCGTAATTGTGTTACGAATGGAACTAGTTTCCATTTCATCTGTAAAACCATACAGATCACTATAACTTCCTCCCGATCCCTCTACACGCACAACTGGAAAACTTGCTTGTTCCATTTCTTCAAATGATTGTGTACTAGACTTTTTATGGAAGAAAACATAGAGTCCTAGTTCTAATACTAAGATTCCTAAAATCGCTACAATAATAATTTTTCCTACTTGCTTCTTCACGATAGCATCCCTCTCATATTGAGTATTTACAGAATTACTTCCTGCATTTCTATTCTAAATGGAAATACTCAAAACCTCAATAGCTTTCTTTAAATTTTAAAAAATATTCATGAATGGATTTTTTATCTCATAAAATCGTTAC
>OERG01000079.1_pt1 | contig 23894 bp, 23 predicted proteins | sample 1539951 | NCBI WGS metagenome assembly OERG01 (sample SAMEA3891870, study PRJEB23780) | metagenome | biome: terrestrial biome; feature: animal house; material: Caecal content | place: Italy | collected 2015-05-05
TTTGTTTTTTTCGTATCTTTCAGGGATGGGGAGATGTCGCTATAATTGAAAAGGAAATTGCAGGATGTAGTTGCAATCAATGTGCGAAGATAGGATATTAAGAACTGCTCGACAAACGCATAATCAATGCTCGGAAAACCAGATTTTAGGGGGAACAGAATATGACAAAAACCATGACCGAGGGCGGCCCGGCCAAACTGATTTTTTTCTTTACGCTGCCGCTTTTGGGAGGAAATCTATTTCAACAATTTTATAACATGATGGATACCCTGATAGTCGGACAGACCTTGGGGGTAGATGCACTGGCAGCAGTGGGATGCACCGGAAGTATTATGTTTCTGATTATCGGCTTTGTACAGGGCATGACAGCTGGCTTGTCGATTGTAACCGCACGGCATTTCGGCGCCAATGATTTGCAAGGGGTTAGGCGTAGTTTTGCGGCCAATATTGTGATTGGTGCAGTGGTTACGATTGTACTAACGGCATTCTCGGTGCCGTTGGCGCGTCCGATTCTGATTGCCATGAACACGCCCGCCAGTATTTTGGATGACGCCTATTCCTATATTGTGATTATTTATGTGGGTGTCTTTGCAGCGATGCTGTTTAATATGTTGTCTAATGTGCTGCGTGCATTGGGAGACAGCTGCACACCGCTGTTGTTTTTGGTGCTGTCCAGCATTTTAAATGTTGTGCTGGACTTGGGCTTTATTATTGTATTTCATATGGGTGTTGCAGGTGCAGCATGGGCAACTGTTATTGCACAGGTGGTTTCGGGACTGCTTTGCATCATATATATCAAGAAAAAGTTTTCGATACTGCATGTACAGCGGGAGGACTTTCGATTGACCCGCGGGGAGCTGTGGCAACACGCAATCATTGGTTTGCCGATGGGATTTCAGGCATCCATTATCGGTATTGGTGTTATTATCCTGCAAATTGTACTCAATGCGCAGGGAGAACAGGCGGTGGCAGCTTATACTGCGGCACAAAAGATTGAACAAATTCTTTGTTCGCCGTTGACATCGTTTGGTATGACGATGGCAACTTATGCGGCGCAGAATTACGGAGCCGGAAAGATTCACCGCATTCGCATGGGCGTACATCGCTGTGCGGCGATGTCGTTGGGATATACAGCGGTCGTGACCTGTCTGGCTACGTTCGGCGGTGTGCCGCTGGCAAGATTGTTTGTGTCAGATGCGCCAGCGGTGGTTGAGATGGCAGCGCAGTATTTGCGGCTGACCAGCTTATTTTACTGGACACTGTCGTTGCTGTTTATTTTGCGTTATACTCTGCAAGGTTTGGGACAGGGGATTGTACCTACAATTGCGGGCATTATGGAGTTGGTCATGCGTGCAGCAGGATGTATTTTGTTGGCTGCACCGTTTGGATTTGGAGGCATCAGCGTGGCTTATGCGTTGGCTTGGCCGGGGTCATTGGCTCCGCTGGCGATATCCTATTTTTACACCATGCGTCGTTTGCGCTGGAAAGAACAGCAGATGCAATACACAGATAAGGCAGTTTCGCTATAAAAAGACACGGCTTTGGCCGTGTCTTTTTTGATAATATGCTGATTTTTGGAAAATAAGATAAAAAATGACAATGACATAATTGACGGGTCAATTGTTTTGTTGTACAATAAAACTAATATAGTTGAAGATGCAACTAATTGTGAGGGTATCATATGACACGGCAATCCATTACATTTTTGAAATATATTTCCATTATACAGCGCAATACCAATCGTTATTTTGATTTGTCTTTGGAACCTGACCAGATTGGAAGTGGGCAGCAGTTTTTTTTGTTGCGCATTCATGAGAACAAGGGCATTACCATGAACGATTTGGCGCAAATGGGAAGCTTTGACAAAGGAACTGTAACCAAAGCAGTGCAAAAACTGATAGAGCAGGGTTATGTGCGTATGACCGTGGACAAGCAGGATAAGCGTGTACGGCATTTGTATACGACCGAGCAGGCAAAGCAGGTAGTAGAACATATCTATGAATTGCGTGACACATGGAATGACCAGATTACCGCATCCCTTACACCGGACGAACGACAAACCGTGTTTGCTCTATTGGAGCGAATGGCACAAGGCTCTTGCGCCGTATTAAATAGTTTGAGCGAATCGAAAGGGGAAGAAAACGAGAATGAGCCAAACGAGTGAGCAAACCATGCAAACAGTTGAAAATCCATTGGGTACTTTGCCGGTCGGGAAACTTCTGGTTAATTTTTCAGTTCCAGCCATTATTTCCTGTTTGATTAACTCTATCTATAATATTGTTGACCAGATTTTTATTGGTCAGGGCGTAGGATATCTGGGAAACGCAGCAACAACCGTGGCATTCCCGCTGATGACCATTTTGTTGGCATTTGGGACCATGATTGGTGCGGGCAGCTCGGCACATGCCGCCATTCGATTGGGTGAGAAAAACGAGCGGGAAGCTGTGGAGGCACTCAACAATGCGTTCCGGTTTACCATCATTCTGGGTATTGTCATTATGATAATTGGTTTTATCTTTTTGACACCCATTTTGACCCTGTTTGGCGCAACCGATAACATTATGCCGTATGCACTCGATTATACTGGTATTATTTTGCTTGGTACACCGTTTAATCTGGTCAGTATCGTGTTGTCCAACCTTGCCCGCACCGACGGACATCCGCGTATGTCTATGTACGGTATGCTGATTGGTGCAGCGCTCAATACCGTGCTTGACCCAATTTATATTTTTGTGTTCCATTGGGGAGTACGCGGTGCCGCGATTGCGACCATTACTTCGCAAATCATTTCGGCAATCGTCCTGACGACTTACTTTGTGCGCGAGTCCAAAAACAATCCGCGTCATATGCGGTTGGAACGCAAAGGGATGAAACTAGATTTTGGGTTGATTTCCCGTTTTCTGGTGCTGGGTATTTCATCTGGTATTACCCAGTCGGTTGCCTGCATTATGCAGGTCGTGATGAACAAATCGTTGGTGTACTATGGTGATTTAAGTCCAATTGGCGGCGATGTCGCACTGAGCGCAATGGGCGTTGTCATGAAAATCGCGATGATTATGGGTGCTTTTGGCATTGGTGTTGGTATTGGTGCGCAGCCTATTTTAGGCTACAACCGTGGTGCGTGCAAATTTGACCGCATCCGCAAGACCTACCGAATGGCAGTTATCTTTGCAACTGCACTTATTTTTGTGTGCTGGATATTCTGTCAGACCATGCCCGAAACCATTATCGGCATTTTTGGTAAAGACAATGCTGAATTTACCGAATTTGCAGTCAAGTGCCTGCGTATTTATCTGTTCAGTATCTTCTGTGCGGGATTCCAGATTGTCTCGACCAACTATTTCCAAGCAACCGGGCAACCGCTCAAGGCGTCTATTTTGTCTATGTTGCGACAGTTATTACTTTTGATTCCGCTGATTTTGATTTTGCCTCTGTTTATGGGGCTGGACGGTATTTTATTTTCCGCACCCATTGCCGATGTGGGTTCGGCGATTATTGTTGCGTTTTTCATTTTCCCGGAAATGCGCAAGCTCAATGCCGCGGTACAGGAACAAAAGATAGCATAATCAATCATCATCCTTTTATATGCAAAGAGCCGGAGCGGCACAAAAAAGTGCGCTTCGGCTCTTTGTGTTATTTTCCGATTAACTCTTGCTCGCGTGGAAGCAGTTGGGTTTCATAGTTTGCAATTTTTTGATTTAAGCGGTCAAGTGAGCGCTGCATGGTTTCCATGCGTTGAAGAAGTTGTTCCCGTTGCTCCACCAGAATGGCTTTTCGAGCGGGTGCGGTATCCGGCCCTTGCTGAAACAGCGCAACATATTCAATCAGCGCTTCAATTTGCACACCCGCCGAGCGCATACACTTCATCAATTCAATCCAGCCACAAGAAACATCGTCATAATCTCGAATCCCGCTTTTGGTGCGGGGTACAGGGGGAATCAAGCCGATACGCTCATAATAGCGTAAGGTATCGGCGGTGATATCAAATTTTTTACTGACTTCTGCGATGGTCATAGACAAGCCCTCCTTTGTTTGATTTCAGAATAACACTTAGAGTGAACTTTAAGTCAAGAGCCAATCGGAAAATCTTGTCAGAGAATGATAAACCGCCCGGTTTCCAAAAGAAATCCGGGCGGCTGTTGTGCAGGTCATGACAAACGGTTTTTGAAATCTTCATAACCGAAAGAACGAATCAAGCATTCGGTGCCGTTTTCTTCCCGCAATACAATCGAGGGCAAAGCCATACCATTGAAGGTATTGGTTTTGACCATCGTGTAAAGTGCCATATCACCAAATACAACATGGTCACCGATTGCAAGCGGTTGGTCAAAAGAATAGTCACCGATGACATCACCAGCCAGACAGGTGGGGCCGCCCAGCCGGTAAGTGTGCGCTTTTTCCTGCGGTTCGCCGCTGTTCAGTACAGGCGGTCGATAGGGCATTTCCAGTACATCGGGCATATGACAGGCGGCTGAGGTGTCTAAAATGGCAATGTCCATGCCGTTGTGCAGCAGGTCAAGTACACTGGATACCAGATAGCCCGCATTGAGTACGACCGCTTCACCCGGTTCCAGATAAACCTCCACCTGATAGGTCTGCCGCAGATGGGTGACAATGCGAATCAAGCGGTCAATGTCATAGCCGGGGCGGGTAATGTGGTGCCCACCGCCCAAGTTGAGCCATTTCATACCGTGCAGATATTGCCCAAAAGCGCGTTCAAACGCTTCGACAGTGACTTCAAGCGCGTCCGAATCCTGTTCACAGAGCGTGTGGAAATGCAGGCCGTCCAGCATGGGAACAATGTCAGGGTCAAAATTTTCCAACGTCGTACCCAGACGAGAACCGGGCGCGCAAGGGTCATAAATAGCATGACCTTCTTGGGTCGAACATTCGGGATTGACACGCAGACCGATAGATTTGCCAGCAGCTTTGGCTTTTGGCCCAAACCGGCGCACTTGTGCCGGACTGTTAAATACAAAGTCGTCTGCATAGGTCAATAGTTCGTCAAATTCATCGGGGCGGTAAGCTGGACTGAACACATGGGTTTCTTTTCCAAAGTGTTCGGCACCCAAGCGGGCTTCATACAGACCGCTTGCGGTGGTGCCGTCCAAATATTCCCGTATCATAGGATAAACCGAGAACATGGAAAATGCCTTTTGCGCCAGCAGGATTTTACAGCCCGCTTGCTGTGCCACTTGCCGCAAAAGAGATAGATTGCGACGCAGCGCGGCTTCATCAACAACAAAGTAGGGTGTACGCATATGGCTTAGTCCACCAGTGCCGGATTGTCACAAATCTGCCACGGCAGACCCCACTGATTCAGTGCATCCATATACGGGTCGGGGTCGAACTCCTCAACGGTGTATACACCCGGCTTGTTCCACTTGCCGGTCAGCAGCATCATAGCGCCAATCATAGCCGGTACACCAGTGGTGTAGGAGATAGCCTGCGAGCCAACTTCTGCATAACATTCCTGATGGTCGCAAACGTTATAGATATAGGCGGTCTTTTGCTGACCGTCTTTTTTGCCGGTAAAGATACAGCCGATGTTAGTCTTGCCAACCGTGCGCGGGCCGAGGGTAGCCGGGTCGGGCAGCAGTGCTTTCAGGAACTGAATGGGCACAATCTGATGGCCTTCAAACTCGATTGGTTCGGTGGACAGCATACCGACGTTTTCCAGACACTTCATGTGGGTCAGGTAGCTTTGACCGAAGGTCATAAAGAAGCGGATACGCTGTACACCCGGAATATTCTTGGCAAGCGATTCAATTTCTTCGTGGTGCAGCAGATACATGTCCTTTTGACCCACTTGGTCAAAGTTGTATTCGCGCTTGATGGACATAGCAGGGATTTCAACCCAGTGTCCATTTTCCCAGTAGGAACCGGGGGCAGATACTTCGCGCAGATTGATTTCGGGGTTGAAATTGGTGGCAAACGGATAGCCGTGGTCACCGCCATTGCAGTCCAGAATGTCAATGGTGTCAATCTGGTCAAACAGGTGCTTTTGTGCGTAAGCACAGTATGCCTGTGTCACACCGGGGTCAAAGCCCGAACCGAGCAGCGCGGTCAAGCCAGCCTTTTCAAACTTTTCCTTGTAAGCCCACTGGTAAGAGTAATCGAAGTAAGCCGAGAAACCCTGCTCTTTGCAGCGCTTTTCGTACTGTGCGCGCCATTCGGGGTCGTTGAGGTCTTCCGGTTCATAGTTTGCGGTGTCCATGTAGTTGACGCCACACGCAAGGCAGGCATCCATAATGGTCAAGTCCTGATAGGGCAGGGCGATGTTCATAACCAAATCGGGCTGTACTTCGCGGATGAGGGCAATCAGCTCGTCCACTTTATCGGCATCGACCTGACGGGTGGTGATTTTGGTTTTGGTGGTGCCTTCCAGCTTTTCCTTGAGCGCATCACACTTGGACTTGGTACGGCTGGCAATGCAGATTTCTTCAAACACGTCGCTGTTTTGGCAGCACTTGTGGATGGCAACGGATGCAACACCGCCGCATCCAATGATTAAAACTTTGGACATGGTAAAAAACCTCCTTAGATGATACGATTAAAAGTCAGGGAATGCGAGCAGCATTTCACGGATGGTCTTGCAGGCCACGGCAGTTGAAACGCCGCTGGGGTCGAGCGTGGGGGCAAGTTCGTTGACATCACAGGCGACAATGTTTAGCTCGCTGCAAACCTGTGTGACGGCAATGCGCAATGCCTCGAACGAGATGCCGCCCGCTTCCGGTGTGCCTGTGCCGGGGAAAATGGACGGGTCAAGTACGTCCAAATCGAGGGTAAAATAGACCGGCTTACCTTGAAGTGCCTGCACGGTTTTGCCTAGACCCTCCAGATTAAACTTTTGGGTGGATACATGGTCTTTGCCCCATTGGAATTCCGCACGCTCGCCTGAGCGAATCCCAAATTGGAAAATGCGGTCATCACCGACCAATTCCCAGCAACGGCGCAGTACACAGGCATGAGACAGCGGTGCGCCTAGATAATCGTCGCGCAGGTCGGCATGTGCGTCGAAATGGATGATGTGCAAGTCCGGATAGCGCTTTGCAACCGCGCGCATAGCGCCCAATGTGACCAGATGTTCACCGCCAACCAGAAACGGCCGTTTACCGGCTTGCAGGATTTCGTCGGTTTGCGCTTCAATATCGGCAAGCGCCTGTTCTGCGCTGCCGAAGCACAACTCTAAATCACCGATATCCAGTACATGTGCGTCCTCTAAATCGCGGTCTTGATAGGGGCTGTATGTCTCAATCCCAAAGGATTCGTGCCGAATAGCCGGAGGGCCGAAACGTGTGCCCGGACGGAAAGAAGTGGTTGAGTCAAAGGGCGCACCAAATAAAATCGTGTGTGCCTGTTCAACAGGGCGGTCACAGCCCAAAAAGGTTTCAATCTTCGCATTCAACATGTTTGAGTAAGTCCTCCACATAGGCGGGAATATAAAATGCACCTTTGTGCAGCGTAGTGGTGTAGTATTTGCAGACGAGACCGCGGGCATTCCAGCGCGCCTCGTCCAGATGCTTTAAGGGATGATATTGCTTGGAAGCAAAGCCGAACAGCCAATGCCCAGAAGGATAGGTGGGGATATGTGCCTGATAGACGCGGCTGATGGGGAAGGATTCGACAATGCGTTTGTGTGCGCGCTGGCAGGCGGTCGCATCTTCCTGATAGAAGGGGCTTTCGTGTTGGTTGACCATAATGCCATCGTCGCGCAGCGCCTTATAGCAGTTGCCGTAAAACTCACGGGTAAACAATCCCTCACCTGGCCCAAACGGGTCGGTGGAATCGACAATGATGAGGTCATAGGCGTTTTCGCGGCGGCGGATAAATTTCAGACCGTCTTCATAATGGATGGATACGCGCGGGTCGTCCAGCCAGTTTCCAGCAGTCTTGGGCAGGAACTGGCGGCACACCGAAACCACTTCGGGGTCAATTTCTACCATATCAATATGTTCGATATCGGAATAACGGGTCAGTTCTCGAATGACACCGCCATCCCCAGCACCGATGACTAGTACATTTTGTACATGGGGATGTACTGCCATGGGCACATGCACAATCATTTCGTGATAGATAAATTCATCCTTTTCGGTCAGCATCATATAGCCGTCAAGCGTCAGAAAACGACCAAATTCGGGCGATTCAAACACGTCAATGCGCTGAAATTCACTTTGTCCAGAGTAAAGCTGGCGGTCAACGCGAATGGACAGCTTAACGTTGGGTGTGTGGTGTTCGGAAAACCATAAATCCATGAAAAATCAATACCTCCCTTTGAGTACGTTCAGGCGTGTGATATCGGCATCTTCCGGCCCGGTCATAGAGCAGCCCTTTTCCTTTGCGTACACGATATAGTCGAGAATTTCACGGGTGATGCGTTCACCGGGCGCGAGAATGGGAATACCGGGCGGATAACACATGACAAATTCCGAGCAGATACGCCCATCGGTTTCCATCAGGGGCAAGGATTCTTTTTCGGCATAGAACGCATCCTGCGGGGATACGGCGACATCGGGTTCAATGTATTCCTGTTTCATCAGTCCGGATTCCGAACCGCCAAAGCGGCGGCGTACTTCGGACAGTGCGCTGACCAGTCGTTCAATCTCACGCGGCCGGTCACCGATGGACAGATAAGCCAAAATATTGCCGAGGTCACCAAATTCAATCTGAATGTCGTATTCATCGCGCAGCAAGTCATAGACTTCAATGCCAGCAAGCCCTACTTGCAAGGTGTTAACGGACAGCTTGGTAGGGTCAAAGTCAAAAATGCTGTCCCCATTGCACAGTTCACGTGAGAACGCATAATACCCGCCAATGGCGTTGATTTCGGTGCGGGCATATTCGGCCAGTTGGGTCACGCGCGCGAATGCTTCCCGGCCGCGCAAAGCCAGATTGCGGCGCGAGATATCCAGACTGGACAGTAAGAGGTAAGAACCACTGGTGGTTTGGGTCAGGTTGATGATTTGGCGTACATGTCCCTCGCTCATGGCGGGGCCGCACAGAAGAAGGGAAGATTGGGTTAAGCTGCCGCCCGATTTGTGCATGGACACGGCAGCCATGTCGGCACCAGCAGCCATCGCGGAGACGGGAAGATTTTCTCCAAAATAGAAGTGTGTACCGTGGGCTTCGTCTGCCAGACATAACATGCCGTGCGCATGTGCCAGTTGCACAATGCGTCGCAAATCCGAGCAGATACCGTAGTAAGTGGGGTTGTTGACCAGAATGGCCTTTGCGTCCGGGTTGTCTTTGATGGCTTTTTCGACGGCTGAGACGCTCATGCCGAGCGGGATGCCCAGACGGTCATCACAGGCGGGGTCGATGTAGACCGGAACTGCGCCGCACAGCACCATTGCGCCCATCACACTGCGGTGTACATTGCGGGGCAAAATGATTTTTTCGCCGCGCCCTGCAACCGACAGTACCATGCTTTGCACGGCTGAGGTCGTGCCGCCGACCATCAAAAACGCATGTGCCGCGCCGAATGCCTGCGCCGCCAGTTCCTCGGCTTCTTTGATAACCGAAACCGGATGACACAGGTTGTCCAGTGGCTTCATGGAGTTGACATCCATGCGCACACATTGTTCGCCCAAAAGGGCGGTTAATTCGGGATTGCCGCGCCCACGCTTGTGGCCGGGCACATCGAACGGTACGACGCGCATCTTGTGAAACGCCTCAAGCGCCTCATAGATGGGGGCGCGTTCTTGAGAGAGCAAATTCATAGCGCACCTCGCTTTAGTAGACATTGCGGCCGCTGAAAATTTCAATCATTTCGCGGCGGATATTATTCATAATTTCCAGTCGAGTCATCGGCGGAAGCTCGTAAACATCGGTCTTGAACAGGTAGTTTTGCAAGTCGATGTCCTTGAGCATCATCTTTGTGTGGAATAGATTGGCACTATATACATTGACATCCACTGCATCATAGCGCAGCAGGGTATTGCGGGCGATATAGTCCTGTATGGAAGAAATCGAGTGGTCTAAAAACAGTTTATGCCCATTTAAGTCACGAGTAAAGCCGCGTACCCGATAGTCCATGGTGATGATATCCGAATCGAACGAGCCAATGAGATAATCCAAGGTGGAGAGCGGGGTGATTTCGCCGCAGGTGGCAACATCAATATCCACGCGGAAGGTGGCAAGGCAGGTTTCGGGATGATATTCGGGGTAAGTGTGAACGGTGACGTGACTTTTATCCAGATGTGCCAGTTGGGTTTGACCGGGTACTGGGCGTTCGGCAATCAGGATAGTGACCGAAGCGCCTTGTGGTTCATAGTCCTGTTTGGCGATGTTGAGTACGGTCGCGCCAATCATATCGGTGAGCGTGGTCAAAATCGAAGTCAAGCGTTCGGAGTTATATTGTTCATCAATATATGCGATGTAGTCCTGCTGTTCGCGTTCGGTTTTGGCGTAACAGACATCATAAATATTGAAACTGAGTGATTTTGTCAGGTTATTGAACCCATAAAGTTTTAATTTTTCACTCATTGCGCGGCCGCTCCTTTTATATGAAAAATAAAAAAACAAGCAGTATGCGCGGCGGCACACTGCTTGTAAAGTAATCAGACGGAACGAGCGGGCAGGCAGCCAGATAAGACGGCGAAAGACCCTTGCGCCCCATGTGATAAATGGTTCTGTCCAGAGCGTTTATATAGCAAATACTTACTTTTCCTACGCTTATTGACCGTTTTACAAGTTGTGTATGCGCGGCGGCATACCGGTTATAAAGTAACCAACTTAACTTATAAAATTGAGCTTTGAACTCAATCAATAATGGCGGCCTGTGCCGCCCATCGGCAGTTGACCCGGCTGTCCGTATGGCCTAAACCCATCCAGTGAATGGGTGGTCAGTAGAAATATTTGCATGGATACAGAAAATCCAATATCACATGACACTTTCAGTATACGGTATGGACAAAGGCTTTGTCAAGAATAAATCTGATAGTTCGACAAATTGTGTAGGTGCATTTGGGCAAAGAAAACGGGGGCAGGCGTTGACGTGGCGCGCGCATCATTCTATAATAAACTGACAGAGGAAGATTCGTTTGTACATAAGGCGACGAGTCAAATGAAAGAGCGCAAAAGAAAATGGAGGAATCCGAATGTTTGATGTGACGGCACTGGGGGAAGTATTGATTGATTTTACAGCCTATGGCGAAAATCCGCAGACGGGAATGGCGTTGTTCGAGCGCAATCCGGGCGGTGCGCCGGCCAATGTTGTGGCAGCGGTCAGCCGACTGGGCGGTAAAACGGCATTTATCGGCAAAGTGGGACAAGATATGCACGGGGCGTTCCTGAAAGAAACGTTGGAGCAAATCGGGATTGATACCCGTGGATTGTGTGTCGATGCCTCGGCGTTTACCACTTTGGCATTTGTTTCGCTTGATTCGACCGGTGAGCGTGTCTTTTCGTTTGCGCGCAAGCCGGGTGCAGATACCTGCCTTCGCGCCGAGGATGTGCCCGAAGAATTGTTGTCCGATAGCCGGATTTTACATTTTGGTTCGCTGTCCATGACCGATGAGCCAGCGTGCAACGCAACACGGTATGCGGTGGAGCAGGCCAAAAAGCAGGGCGCGATTATCTCGTATGACCCGAATGACCGCCCCTTATTGTGGGATAGCCGCGAGCGGGCGCAAAATGTCATGCGTTCGGTACTGCCACTGGTCGATGTGCTCAAGATTTCGGATGAAGAAACCCTGTTGATGTCGGGCGAAGCTGACCCCGAAGCGGCTTCAAATCGGTTGCTGGAACAGGGAATTGGCTGTGTTGTTGTCACACTGGGCGCGAAAGGCGCGTTGGTGCGTACAGCAGCCCAGCCGGATAAAGTGCAAATCGTTCCGGGCTTCCGCTCACAGGTGGCAGATACAACCGGTGCAGGTGATTCGTTCTGGGGCGGCTTCCTTTACCAGATTGCACAGAGTGGCAAGCATCCGTCGCAGCTGCCAAGTGAAGAAGCGGCAGAATTTGTGCGTTTTGGCAATGCAGTTGCTTCCTTGTGTGTCGAAAAACGCGGTGCAATCCCGGCTATGCCTACAATGGAACAAGTTCAGGCGCGTTTGGAGGGCAAAGCATGAAACTCATTGCAGTCGATTTGGACGGTACATTATTAAACCATCAGAAGCAGGTTTTGGAAAACAGCCGAGCTTCTATTAACCGCTTATCGGCACAAGGCGTACATGTCGTGGTATCGAGTGGGCGTTGTTTTCCAGAGGTGCAGCGCTTTGTAAAGCATACGGCTTGTGATGACTTGGTGATTTGTGACGGCGGTGCGGCCATTATGAACCGTAAAAATGGGCAGGTACTGCGGCAATGGACGCTTGACCGAGATGCAGCGGTGCAGGCGGCAACGATTGGTGTGCAGCATGGTCTGGCAACCTTCGCTTATGTGAATCATAAACTTTGGATAAATACCGACGACTATCACAATACTTTTGGACATTTACCCGGATTTTTGGATAAAAATAGTTTGGATGATGTGATGAAATTGGTGGATGACCTGCCTGCTGCGCTGGCGCGTGAAGGGAAGGATATCACAAAAGTCATGTGTTGGAGTCTGGACGCGGAACAAAAGCGTCAGGCGCGTGAACAAATTGCCAAGATTCCCAACATTGATTTTACCACGTCAGGCCCGGATAATTTTGAGGTTTTGACCGTAGGAGCCGGAAAAGGAACTGCACTCAAGTGGCTGGCTGCACATTTGGAGATTCCGATGGAGCAGACGGCGGCCATTGGTGATGCGGAAAATGATATTGACATGTTTCGGGCAGCGCAATATGGAATTGCAATGGGGAACGGGGCGGACTGTGCCAAGGCACACGCCGATTTTGTGACCGGAGACTGTGAGACAAACGGTATTGTGCGTGCATTTGATTGGATTATGCAGCAAAATAAGACGAGCGGACTGGAATAAACCAGCCCGCTCGCTTGCAGTTATCGGAAGATTTCTCAAAAAGGAGAAAGTGCTTGGTCATCAGTGTCCGGTGAGTGGAAAAACATCAGACAGAAACCTATCAGTTGTAAACCCGCAGCAATCCAGATGGCTTTGGTGCCTATCCGTTGGCTGAGCACAGCGCCAAATGCCGCACCCAATGCAAAAATCGCAATGACAAAATAATAGTGCAGACTTTTGCGGCGCATTTCCGGGTCTTTGGTCACATGGTAGGCGCAGAGCAGCGAGGCAGCCGAGCGCATATTGCCGATGCACATGGTAGTAGCACAAGGCAGACCACGAAATTTGCGGAATGTATTGACCTGCATGGCACAGGCAAAAGATAATAACACGTTTGCCCATATATTCCAGTCGGATGAAAACCATCCAACGACTATCAACAGCACGATTTCTGCCAACAATACGGTTTGCCGCCAGTGTATGCGCAAGCTATGCTGATATTTACGCCGTATCCATTCGGCAAGATATACGCCGAACACAAAAGCAAGCAGCGGCATGAAATAATGGAAGGCTTTATCAAAATGTCCGGTTGCGAGATTTTGGCCAAGCAACACAATGTTTCCTGTTTGCGCATTGGCAAACACCTGACCGCGGCAATTATAGGAATAGGCGTCTTGAAACCCACCGGCGAGCGTCAAAAAGACAGCGAGCAGCAGAGAATCAGACATTTGTTTTTTCATGGTGACATCGCATCCTTGCAAGAGTATCCGACCTTTATTATACGCATCCTTGTATATAAGCGCAAGAGATAAAACCGGATATGAAATTTGCTGTATGAAAAATGGATGAAATGGAAAAACATAGAAAATGTATCAGTTTTTCCTCAAGAGCACTAAATATTGTGGATGTGCCAGACCACGTCAAGTGTCGGGTTGTCCCGAATTTTGATGATTTTGTACCGCATTTTCGTATGCTTTGACGCTTTCAAGCGAAAGAGAAAATGCTTACAATAGAAAACAGTCAAATTTGTGTTGGACTGTTGGGAAGGAGCGTATAAAACCAGTGAGAGTAAAATATGTGAGAAAGCGCACGGGAAAGGTTGTGCCATATGACAGCCGTTTTATTGAACGCGCCATTCGCCTGGCGGCAGTGTCGGCTGGCGATTATCACGAAGAAGCCGTGGAACAAACCCTTGACCGCATCGAAGCGCATTTGGCAGACCAAGAGGACGAAACCATTCAGATTGAAGCGGTGCAGGACTTGGTTGAGCGCGCACTGTTTGAAGTAGGGCGGTTTGAAACGGCTAAGGCGTATATTTTGTACCGCATGGACAAAGAAAAGAGCCGCGGGTTATACGAATGGAAAGATGGTCTGTTGAGAAAAGAGTTTTTAAGCCCGTACAAACATGCGCCCAACCCCATGCAACAATTGGGTTCGTTTGTCTATTCGCGCACCTATTCTCGATTTTTGCCCCATTTGGGACGCCGGGAGTTTTGGTGGGAAACCGTGCGCCGCGCGGTAGAATATAACTGTTCGCTGGCCAAGACCAGCCGGGAAGAAGCCGAAGCGCTTTACCGCAATATCTATGAAATGAAACAGTTTTTATCCGGACGCACGCTTTGGGTCGGAGAAACCAAGGTGGGCGAGCAGTACCCGATGGCAAATTATAACTGCGCATTTGAAGTGATTGACAACTTTCGGGCGTACCACGATTTGTTTTACTTGCTGATGGTTGGTTCGGGTGTTGGTGTGCGTGTGCTGCGCAGCGATGCCGAAAAACTGCCCGCTGTTCGTGCTAACCTGAAATTGCTGCACGAAATGTATCAGGAAGTACCGCGTGGAGAACGGCTGGAATATACCAACCTGACCTTTGCCAAAGATACCGCCTATATTACCATTGGTGACTCAAAAGAGGGCTGGGCGCAGGCGCTGGACAACTATTTTCAGATTTTATGGAACCATGAGTACAATAAAATTCAGCAGATTGTGGTCAATTACAGCAATATTCGTCCCAAGGGTGAAAAACTGAAGGTCTTTGGCGGTACGGCGAGCGGGTATCAGTCCATGATGCGCATGATTGACAAAATCCATAAGGTCATCACGCAGGCCGGAGCGCGTGACAAAGCTGACAGAACCAAATTGTTGCCGATTGACCTGTTGGATATTGCCAATATCATCGGTGAAAATGTGGTATCGGGTGGTGTGCGCCGCACTTCGGAAATCGGTTTGATTGACCAAGATGACCCGACCTGTATTCAGGCCAAGACCAATCTATACCGGCAGGTAAATGACCGGTGGGAGATTGACAAACGTATCGCGCATCGTCAGATGAGCAATAATTCCATTTTCTATACGCGCAAACCCACACGAGAGCAACTGCATTGGCATTTGCAGCAAATGCGGTATTCGGGTGAACCGGGCTGGGTCAATCAGGAAGCGGGTGCAAAACGCCGCCCGAACTTTAACGGGGTCAATCCATGCGGTGAAATTTTGCTGGACAATCATGGCTTGTGCAACCTGACGACCGTGAATGTGATGGCCTTTGTGCAGCCGGACGGCTCACTTGACCGTGTGGGATTGATGAAGGCACAGCGCCTGTCAGCGCGTGCGGGCTATCGCATGACATGTCGTGAACTGGAGATGCACGAATGGAACGCGGTGCAGCAGCGTGACCGCTTGCTGGGTTGCTCTTTGACCGGATGGCAGGATATGGTCAATGCGACGGGGCTGAAACGCGAACAGGAAATAGAATTGCTTGATGAATTGCGCAAAGTTGCGCATGATGCTGCGGGGGAGTATGCCGAAGCGCTTGGTGGCACGGCGCCGCTTCTGGTCACGACGGTTAAGCCCGAAGGCACGTTGTCTTTGCTGCCTACGGTATCGAGCGGCGTACACTATTCCCATTCGCCTTACTACGTTCGTCGTGTGCGCATTTCGGCCGAAGACCCACTGTGCAAGGTGTGCGAGGAACTGGGCTATCCAGTCTTTCCGGAAGTGGGACAGACCGCGGAGGATTGCCGTACCAAGGTGGTTGAATTTCCGGTACAGGCACCAAAAGGCAGGGTAAAAGCCGATGTATCCGCGATTGAGCAGTTGGAAAACTATAAAATGTTCATGGAACACTATGTTGACCACAACTGCTCGATTACCATTCATGTCCGTCAAAATGAATGGGACAAGGTAGAAGAATGGGTGTGGAAAAACTGGGATGACATTGTGGCCTTGTCTTTCCTCAGCTTGGATGACAACTTCTATGAACTCATGCCATATGAAGCGATTCGCCGCGAAGAATATGAGGAGCGTTTGCGCAATATGAAACCGTTTAACCCGTCTCTGCTGTCCAAGTATGAGAAAGAGGAAACCGAACTGGATATCGGTGCAAGCGAATGTGTTGGCGGCGTGTGCCCTGTGCGCTAAACTTTTGATAGGGGATTTTTGGAAACTTCATTGAGGAAAGGGGTCGTCATGGACAAACAAAAACCAACACGCACCGCTAAATTATATCTCACGCTTTTTTTGGCGACATTTCAGCTTAGTGCCTTTACCTTTGGCGGCGGCTATGTCATTGTACCCTTGATGCGCAAGCGATTTGTAGAGGGCTTGGGCTGGATTGATGAGCAGGAAATGATGGACTTGATTGCGATTGCACAATCTTCTCCCGGCCCGATTGCGGTAAACGCATCCATTATTATCGGATATCGGATTGCCGGTGTGCTGGGCGCACTGTGTACTATTTTGGGAACCGTTTTACCTCCGCTGATTATTTTATCAATCGTTTCGATGGCGTATGCTGCATTTCGTGACAATGCGGTTGTCAGTCTGGTCATGGAATGTATGCAGGCTGGTGTGGCGGCGGTCATTTGTGATGTGGTTATCACAATGGCGCAAAAGATATGCAAGCAAAAAAAGGTATTGCCGGTCGTGATTATGATATTGGCATTTGTCGCACAGGCGGTATTTCATGTCAATGTGATGCTTGTGCTGTTGGCTTGTGGTGTCGTCGGAGCGGTTCGCTATGGGCGCGAACACCACCAAGAGGGGGGAGACGCATGATATATTTGCAGCTCTGGTGGAGTTTTGTGCAGATTGGCCTGTTTAGCATCGGCGGCGGCTATGCGTCGCTGCCGCTGATTGAGCATCAGGTGGTTGAAGTCCACGGTTGGCTCACGGCATCGCAATTAACCGATATTATTACAATTTCGCAGATGACTCCCGGCCCGATTGCGCTCAATGCCGCTACTTTTGTCGGCACGCGCGTAGCTGGTTTGTCGGGGGCGATTTTGGCAACATTTGGATGTGTGCTGCCGTCCTGCATCATTGTATTGACATTGGCGTGGCTGTACACAAAATATCACGATTTAGGTGTTTTACGCGGGATTTTGGAAGGGCTGCGCCCGGCCGTTGTAGCGCTTATCGCGTCCGCGGGTTTGACTATTTTAGTTTCTGCGCTGTTTGTTGGTGGCGTTCTGCCGCGTTCGTTGAGCGATGTTGACGGTGTGGCGGTCGTTATCTTTGCTGTTTCGCTGTTTGTATTGCGCAAGTGGAAGTGTGACCCAATTTGGGTCATGGTGGGCGCAGGATTGGGTGGCGCGGCAGCTGTCGCGCTGGTGCAGCAAGTAGTGATGCCGCTTGTAGCCGGATAACTGCGCTTGACAAGTGCGCGCGCATCTGTTATGATAACAAATAAGGGAATGAATGTCTCCCACGGCTTTGGCCGAAACCGCTTTCTATGAGCTGATGACTTCTGCAAGGAATGCAGGGGTATCGGCTCTTTTTTTGTGCAAAAGGAGGATTTTTTTATGTTACTGTGGAGTTTAGCAGTGGTGTTTTTTGGAGGATTGCTGGGGGGCGAATTATTTCGGCGGCTGCGCTTGCCGCCATTGTTGGGAATGCTGCTGGTAGGTATTGCCGTTGGCCCTCATGCGCTTGGATTATTAGACCAAAGTTTACTGGATATCTCAGATGATTTGCGAAAGATTGCGCTCATTATTATTTTGACCCGCGCCGGTCTTAGTCTGGATTTAGCAGATTTGCGCAAGGTAGGGCGTGCGGCGATTTTTCTGTGTTTTGTTCCGGCTACGTTTGAAATCATCGGCACGGTCATTTTGGCACCGCGTTTGCTAGGCGTCAGCACGCTGGAAGCGGCTATCATTGGTTCGGTCATTGCGGCGGTGTCTCCGGCAGTTGTTGTGCCGCGTATGCTTCGCCTCATGGATGAGGGATGGGGGATACAAAAGGGAATTCCGCAAATGATTCTGGCGGGTGCATCGGTAGATGATGTGTATGTGATTGTGCTGTTTACTTCGTTTACCAGTCTGGCGGCAGGCGGCACGCTGTCACCGCTCGATTTTGTGCGTATTCCGACCTCTCTTATACTAGGCATCGGTGCTGGTATTTTGTGTGGTCTGGTGCTGGCGGCATGGTTTTCACGTTTCCATCTGCGTGACAGTGTGAAAGTAGTAGTCTTTTTGGCACTTTCTTTTGTTTTAGTGACGATAGAAAATCAGTGTACCGGTATCATTGGTTTTTCCGGACTGTTGGCGGTAATGAGCATGGGAATTGTGTTAGGGCGTCGTTCTCCGCAAGTTGCTGCGCGGATGTCGGCCAAGTATGACCGCTTATGGGTTGGTGCAGAGCTGCTGCTGTTTGTGTTGGTCGGTGCAATGGTCGATGTGTCCTACGTCGCTTATGCCGGTGTAGCAGCCGTTTTGTTGATTGCGGGCGCGTTGGTGTTCCGCATGGTTGGCGTGTTGGTCAGCATGACCGGTACACCGCTTGGCGGTCGGGAACGTGCGTTTTGTATGCTGGCTTATACGCCTAAGGCGACCGTGCAGGCTGCGATTGGCGGCGTACCGCTGGCAATGGGGTTGGCATGTGGTCAAACGGTCTTGACCGTCGCGGTGCTTGCCATTTTAATCACTGCACCGTTTGGCGCGATTGCGATTGACTGCACTTACCGCAAATGGCTGACTCGCACGCAAAAAAATACACCGGCTCTGTGATAGAGCCGGTGTAACATGCGATTGTTTAACGTTCGGTTTTCCAGTAGGCGACCGAGTAGGGGGGCAGTTCAGAACCGCCGCCAAAGTCGTGCAATTTGCCGGTAATCAGGTCAATCGCCTGTCCGCTGCGGGCATCAAAGTGTGCGGTGTACGGTTCGCTGTCGGCGTTGATGGCAATGAGCACGCGCTCACCTTCGGCTTGCCGCTCCCAAATACACTGGCGGTTGGTCAGTACAAGCTGCTTGAAATCGCCGTAACACAGTGCCTTGGACTGCTTGTGCGCGGCTGCCAGTTTCGCAATCCAGTCGGTCAACTCATTTTCAACTGGTGCATCAAAGGATGGGCGCAGTGCGTTGTCGCCGTCCTCCTTTTTGCCCTCGGCACCCCATTCGCTGCCATAATACACGCAGGGAATACCGGGCATACCGAATAACATGCCGTAAAGCAGCGGCAAATGTTTGGGATTTGTCAGGATGGAGGCGGCGCGGGTGACATCGTGGTTGTCAACAAAGCAAAGAAGGTGCTTGCCTTTGTAGAGTGTCCAGTTTTCCGGCCCAAATTGCCGTAAGAGAGAATGGGTGATTTCAAACAGATTCATCGAGTTGAGCGATGAATATAGCCCTTTATAACATTCGTAATTGGTGCAGGAGTGCATCTGGTCATCGGCAACACGGGTGTTGTAGTCGCCGTGCAGCATTTCACCAACTAAGAAGAAATCGGGTTTCAGTGTGTCACAGAATGCGCGGAGCTGGCGCAAAAATTCGGGTGGCAGGCAGTAGGCAACATCCAAACGCAAGCCATCAATGTCAAATTCTCTGACCCAGCCCGCGATGCAGTCGAAAATGTGCTGCACAACAGCCGGATTTTGCAGATTGAGCTTGACCAGTTCATAGTGTCCTTCCCAGCCATCATACCAAAAACCGTCATTATAGTTGGAATTGCCGTCAAAGTTGATATGGAACCAGTCTTTGTAGGGGGAATCCCATTTGTGTGCGCGCACGTCCTCGAATGCCCAGAATCCACGGCCAACATGGTTGAAGACACCATCGAGCACCACGCGGATACCATTGCGGTGTAAATGCTTGCACACGTCGGCAAAATCAGCGTTGTTTCCCAAACGGCGGTCAATGCGACGAAAATCGCGGGTATCATAGCCGTGCGAATCGGATTCAAAAAGCGGAGAAAAATAGATGGCATTGGCGCCCAGTGATTGAATGTGTTTGGTCCAATCGTTTACCTTGCGGATGCGGTTGGTATACACACCATCATTGATGCGCGGTGCATCGCAGAATCCCAGCGGATAGATTTGATAAAATACACTTTCATAAGCCCACATAACAAAGAACTCCTTTACGGGAAAAATGGCCTGACGGAACGGTAGGTGCCGTCCAGAATTTGGCCCGGTGTTTTCAGTATATCCGATTGTCAGAGGTTTGTACAGAGTGCTGAGAAAAAAAGCGGCTTTCCGGCAAAAAATCTCTGACCAAGACAAAAAAATATCTTGTCAAGCATGGGGCAGCTGTGATAGAATATCAGAGAACGACGGACATTCCTCTGCTTACCGGCCCGAACGATGTGGCCTTAATCAAAGGATAGGCATGAATATCTAGTATGAAAGGAAGACTAAAGATGGATTTAGTAAAAGTTCTGTCTGAGCAGCAGCTCAAGAGCGATTTGCCTGAACTCAAAATCGGTGACACTGTTAAGGTTCACGCAAAAATCAAGGAAGGCAACCGCGAGCGTATTCAGGTGTTTGAAGGCATTATCATTGCGATGAAGCATTCTGGCATCAACAAGACCGTGACCGTTCGCCGTATTTCTTACGGTGTTGGCGTGGAAAAGACCTTCCCGGTACATTCCCCGAACATTGCAAAGTTTGAGGTTGTCCGTAACGGTAAGGTTCGCCGTGCGAAGCTGTACTACCTGCGTGGCCGCGTTGGTAAGGCTGCTAAGGTTGCAGAAAAGGTGTAAAAACCGAATTGCAAAAGAGAGGAAGCTGGACTTCCTCTCTTTTTTGTATTTCCGGCGCGAACGCCTGCCGGTTTCGTCCACCGTACAGATGTTTTTTGCGGGTTTGTTTGACAAAATCGCAAGATTGAGTTGCGCGGGACGTGCTTTCGTACTATAATGAGTGCATATGTCAAATTTCCAGGGAGGAGCGTTTTTTTATGAAGCATCCCAACGGCGCCGATGTGCCGGCACCCGAAAACAATGCCGCACAGGACACCGGTCGCTTTTCCAACAGTCTGTTCGACTGGTGCGAGGCCATGATTTTTTCATTGATTCTGGTCGTCGTCGTATTTACCTTTTTCTTTCGCCTGATTGCAGTTGATGGCACCTCTATGCTGCCGACGCTGCAAGACCATGACATGATGATTGTGAGCGGTTTGGGCTATACACCCGAACGCGGCGATGTAATTGTAGTGAATAAGGAGACTTTTGACCTTGGCCCTATCGTCAAGCGTGTGATTGCGGTGGGCGGTGATACGGTCGATATCAATTTTGCAACCGGTGATGTTATGGTCAATGGGGAAGTGCTCAATGAACCCTATATCAATGAGCCGACCTATACGGCTGAGGGCACTGAATTTCCGTTGACGGTACCAGAAGGACAGTTGTTCCTGATGGGCGATAACCGGAATGGTTCGAGTGATAGCCGTGACCCGCGTATCGGTCTGGTCGATGAACGGTATGTGATAGGTCATGTGTTGGGCGTTATTTTCCCGTTCAGTTCGTTCGGCGCGGTCGAATAAGTTCCAGTTTAGGGAGGAACAAGGACAATGAATATTCAATGGTATCCCGGCCATATGGCAAAAACCCGCCGCCAGATGCTGGAAAACCTCAAAAATATTGATTTGGTGTGTGAATTGGTGGATGCCCGTATCCCACAGGTTAGCCGCAACCCAGATATGGATGAAATCGCGGGCGATAAGCCGCGTATGATTTTGCTCAACCGGGTCGATTTGGCTGACCCCGAACAAACCCGCCGCTGGGCAGCATGGTATCGGGAACAGGGGTATTCGGTGCTCGAAACCGACAGCCAGCACGGAACCGGTACCGCACGTTTCGGTGCGGTTGCGCGTGAGCGCCTTGCCGATAAGATTGCAGCATGGAATGAAAAGGGGCAGACCGGTCGTTCGGTGCGCGTGATGGTGGTCGGTATCCCGAATGTCGGAAAGTCCACGTTTATCAACCGTGTATTGGGGCGGAAATCGGCCAAAGCAGCCGACAAGCCCGGCGTGACACGCGGCGCACAATGGTTTCGGGTGCAGGGTGGTATCGACCTGCTGGACACACCGGGCATTTTGTGGCCCAAGTTTGACGATGAGCGTGTCGGCATTTTGCTTGCCGTGACCGGTGCGGTCAAAGATGATATTTTGGATACCGAGACACTTGCCTGCAAATTGTTTGAAATTTTAGCCCGCCGTGCACCGCAAGCCATTATGGAACGCTATAAAGTGACCATTCCAGAACAATCTGATTTTCTGGGATATGAGCTGCTCGAACAGGCGGGGCGCAAACGCGGTTTTTTGATTTCGGGCGGCGAGATTGACACCGAACGCATGGCGCGTATTTTGTTGGATGAATTCCGCGGTGGTGTATTGGGTCGTATCACACTTGAAACACCGGAGGAATATGCTGATGAGCAAGCCCAAGCATGAGCAACAGGCGGTATCGTTCGACTATGAACAGGCGGCGCGGGAACGCGGATTTATGGCTGTTTGCGGTGTAGACGAAGCCGGACGTGGGCCACTTGCCGGGCCGGTCGTTGCCGCAGCCGTGATTTTGCCGGAAAACTGTACGTTGCAAGGATTGAACGATTCCAAAAAACTGTCAGAAAAAAAGCGCGAAGCGCTTTATGATGCCATTTGTCAAGCTGCATCTAGTTATGCGATTGCGATGGTAGACCATATCGTAATTGACCAAATCAATATTTTACAGGCAACCTATCAAGCGATGCAGCAAGCCATTGCTGGTTTGTCAATTGCCGCAGATTATGCGCTGATTGACGGCAATCGCGCCCCAAAATTGGATATTGCCTGTGAATGTGTGGTGGGCGGCGATGCCAAAAGCGCTTCGATTGCAGCGGCTTCTATTTTGGCAAAAGTGACTCGTGACCGCTATATGATGGAAATGGATACGCAATATCCCGCATATGCTTTTGGCAAGCACAAAGGATACGGCACCAAAGCACACTATGAAGCAATCTTAAAATATGGTTCATGCCCCATCCACCGTAAAACATTTTTGAAAAAGTTCTATGCCGCACATCCGGAGATAGATTTGTGAGACGCGGTGCATGGGGGGAAGCGGCAGCGGCTACATTTTTGGAAAAACAAGGCTATTGCATTGTTGCCCGCAACTTTACTGTGCGCGGTGGGGAAATTGACCTGATTGCACAACAGGGACGATTTCTTGTATTTGTCGAGGTCAAAACGCGGCGCTCGGATAAATTTTCCCATGCGTGTGAGGCGGTGGACGCGGCAAAACAGCGACGGCTGATTTTGACTGCACAACACTGGCTCAGTACACACCCAACATCACTTCAGCCGCGCTTTGATGTCATAGAAGTGTATGGGTCGGAACACGACCCGGCACACCGTATCCATCATATTCAAAATGCGTTCGATGGGTAGGAGGGACAATATGCAGCTATTTGACCTGCACTGTGATACCTTATATGAGTGTTACGAGACCGGCCAATCATTGCGCCGCAATACGTTGTGCATTGACCGGGAAAAGACGGATAGGTATGAGCAATATACACAGGTGTTTGCGCTGTTTTGCGGTGCCAGACCGCCGATACCAATGCCGGAAAGACGATTGTTGTTTGATGTGCCCCCTAAGCGCAGATTGGATGCGCTGCTAGAAACCGCGCGGCGAGAGTTTGCTGAAAATGCCGATTGGCTGACGCTCTGCCGTGATATGGAGGATTGGGCGTGGGCGCGGGGGCCCGGCGCTTCCAACAATTCTGCGCCCTCAATGGACAAGAATGCCGCCTTTTT
>OERG01000080.1_pt1 | contig 23688 bp, 22 predicted proteins | sample 1539951 | NCBI WGS metagenome assembly OERG01 (sample SAMEA3891870, study PRJEB23780) | metagenome | biome: terrestrial biome; feature: animal house; material: Caecal content | place: Italy | collected 2015-05-05
GGGGCATCGGCGCCGTCCTGCTGATCCTGGTCCTGATCATCAACATTGCCGCCCGGCTGGCCAAGAAGCATCTCCGTCAAAAGGGCTGATTGAGTGAGGTAAAAACGATATGGAAACGCAAAACACCACGCCTGTGATTTCGGCCAAAAATCTGAACCTGTGGTACGGCGACTTCAAAGCCCTCAAGTCCATCTCCCTGGACGTGGGCGAACGGGAGATCACCGCCCTGATCGGCCCTTCGGGCTGCGGCAAATCCACCTTCCTGAAAACCCTGAACCGGATGAACGACCTTGTGCCGGGGGTCCGGATCGAGGGCCAGGTCACCCTGAAGGGCGAGGACATCTTTGGACCCCAGATGGTCCTCACCACCCTGCGCCGCCGGGTGGGCATGGTCTTCCAGAAGGCCAACCCCTTCCCCATGAGCATCTATGACAACATCACCTACGGCCCCAAGCTCCACGGCGTCCGCCGCAAGGAAGAGCTGGACGAGATCGTGGAGAGCAGCCTGCGGGGCGCTGCCCTGTGGGACGAGGTGAAGGACCGGCTCAAGAAGAGCGCCCTGGGCCTGTCCGGCGGCCAGCAGCAGCGTCTGTGCATCGCCCGCGCCCTGGCTGTCAAGCCCGAAGTTCTGCTGATGGATGAGCCCACCAGCGCCCTGGACCCCGGCTCCACCATGAAGGTGGAAGAGCTGATGAGCGAGCTGAAAAAGAACTACACCGTGGTCATTGTCACCCACAATATGCAGCAGGCGGCCCGTATCAGCGACCGCACCGCCTTCTTCCTGCTGGGCGAGCTGGTAGAGGTGGGCCCCACCGGCGAGATCTTCAGCACCCCCTCGGACAAGCGGACCGAGGATTATATCTCTGGCCGGTTCGGCTAATGCGGTTGATGAGAGAGGAGAAAACCTATGAGCATTCGCAAGCAGTATGATGATGCCCTGGCTGACCTGCAGCAGGCTCTGGCCGAGATGGGCCAGGCCTGCGCGGACGCCGTGGAAAACGCCATGGAAGCCTTGGCCTCCACCGACGCTGAAGCCGCCGCCCAGATCATTCAGGACGACAGCCAGATCAACGACATGGAGCACGACATCGAGCACCGCTGCATGGTGCTGCTGCTGCGCCAGCAGCCGGTAGCCGGTGACCTGCGCCGGATTTCGGCCATCCAGAAGGTGATCACCGACCTGGAGCGGATCGGCGACCACGCCGCCGACATTGCCGAGATCATGCCCCATCTGTTCGCCTCCCGCAAGGGCGGCGACCCCGCCGTCAGCGAGGCCATCCGGATGGGCCAGAAGGCCCACAAGATGGTGGTGGAAGCCCTGGCAGCCTTCCAGTCCGAGGACATGAACGCCGCCCAGAAGGTCATTGCCGCCGACGATGAGGTGGACTACGACTTCAACACCATCAAGCGGACCCTGGCGGAGGAAATCGCAGCCACCCCCGCCCAGGTGGACGCTTCCCTGGACCTGCTGATGGTCATCAAGTACCTGGAGCGGATCGCGGACCACGCTGTCAACGTGGCCGAGTGGGTTCAGTTCACCCGCACCGGCCTGTACAAAAACGAGAACCTGTTTTAATCTTTCCCCCCTGGCATCCAAAAAGACGGCAGCCCCCATAAACGGCGGGCTGCCGTCTTTTTCCATTTGTATGACCAAATTGTTTCCTTCCTGTTGCCAGGATGTGAAAGTTCTTCCATCCAGCTGGCAGCGCAATAAAATTTGTCCTTATTTCGTTTTTGATGTGTAAAGAGCACCGACAGCTCTGAATCAATCGGAGGAAACTATGACCGAACTACAAGCGAAGGACCTTCGCCCCGGCCCCGGCCGGAGCGGCACGGTTGACAAAGAGGCACTGGTCCAGGCTGCCCTGGATGAAATTGCCCACAACTACCGGGAGGCCAACCTGTCCAACGTGGCCCACAGCTACCAGGTGTCTCTGGCCTATGTCAGCGAATGCGTCCGGGCCCAGACCGGCAAGACCTACAAGGAACTGCTCCAGAAACACCGTCTGGAAACGGCGGCCCGGCTGCTCCGCCGCAGCGATATGACCATCCAGCAGATCATCTCCCAGGTGGGCTATGAGAACACCAGCTACTTTTACCGGCTGTTCCGCACCCACTACGGCCAGAGTCCCCGGGAGTACCGGATGAGCCGCCTGACCCGCTCCACCTTTGCAGACAGACGATAAGCGCCAACAAAAAACCGGCACTCCGGGGCTTTGCCCGGGATGCCGGTTTTGTTTGCATCAATAATCTTCGCTGTGGTCCTCAATGGGTGCGGTGGCACCGCCGTGGGCCTCGATATACTCTTCGAAGCTGGAGAACTTCTGCTGGGGCGGGCGGCGGCTGATCAGCACCAGGCCCGGGTCCTCGCTGCGGCTGTCCCGGCCGCCGGAACGGCGGCTCCGGGGCTGGCCGGATGCCTGGGAGCGGCCGCCATTGCCCCGGCCTCCCGAGCGGCTGTGCTCGGCAGACTGGTTTTTGGCCGACGCCTTCTGGTTATTGCGGGCCTGGCGCTGCTCCTGGGACCGGTTTTCCCCGCCCTTGGAGGCGCTGCGCTGGCTGCGGCCCTCTTCCTTTTTGCCCTCGGGCTGCTGCCGCTGGGAGCGGCCGCCGTTCTGGCCGCCCTTGGCGGGACGGGAGGGCTGGGCTGCGGTGCGGGGGGGTTCCCCGGCGCCTGCCACTGCCTTGGCCGGCAGGACTGCCGTCTCGGCGCCGGTCAGGAAATGGGGGTCAAATTTCGGCTGCTGGGGCTGGCTGCCCTGGCCGGGCTGCCGGGACCGGCCGCCGTCCCTGCGGCCATGCCGCGAACGGGAACGCTTCTCCCCGCCTTCGCTGGCGCGGGGAGCGGTCTTTTTGGTTTCTTCCATGATGGTCTCCTCTTTCTTGGTGACAGGAGGCTGCACCGGCCGCACCTTGACAGGCTTGGCAGGCTGCACCGCCCTGGATTCCTTGACAGGCTGTTCCGGCTGGACAGTATCCCAGGGATGGCCGCTCACCACCGGGATCTTTTTCCGGTTCAGCTTTTCGATGCCCGCCAGATACTCCCGCTCCTCCAGGGCGCAGAAGCTGATGGCGGTGCCGTCGGCGCCGGCCCGGGCGGTCCGCCCGATCCGGTGCACATAGGTCTCGGGCACCTCGGGCAGGTCGTAGTTGAACACGTGGGACAGCTCATTGATATCAATGCCCCGGGCCGCAATGTCGGTGGCCACCAGAACTTTGGTCCGGCCGGCCTTGAAGCCCTCCAGGGCCGCCACCCGGGCACTCTGGCTCTTGTTGCCATGGATGGCCGCCGCCGTGATGCCCTGTTTGGTCAGGTCTTTGGCGATCCGGTCGGCGCCGTGTTTGGTGCGGCTGAACACCAGGGCATTGTGCACCGGCGGGTCCAGGTTCTGGATCAGCCAGGGCAGCAGCCGGCGTTTGTCCGCCTTGGACACAAAATACAGGCTCTGGCGAATCCGGTCCACCGTGCTGGACACCGGGTCCACCTTCACAAAGGCGGGATCCCGCAGGATCTTGGCCGCCAGGTGCTCGATTTCGGCGGGCATGGTGGCGCTGAACATCAGGTTCTGCCGCCGCGGCGGCAGCTTGGCGATCACCTTTTTCACGTCGTGGACAAAGCCCATGTCCAGCATCCGGTCGGCCTCGTCCAGTACAAAGATCTCCACGGCGGACAAATCCACGTATCCCTGGCCGATCAGGTCATTCAGGCGGCCCGGACAGGCCACCAGGATATCCACGCCCTTTTTCAGCTGCTCCACCTGGGGCCCCTGGCCCACGCCGCCGAAGATGACGGCGCACCGCAGGGGCAGGTACTTGCCGTACTGGGCAAAATTGGCCTCAATCTGCAGCGCCAGCTCCCGGGTGGGGGTCAGCACCAGGGCCCGGATGGCCCCTCTTCTGAGGGCCGGCCGGGCCGACAGCAGATCCAGCATGGGCAGGGCAAAGGCGGCGGTCTTGCCGGTGCCGGTCTGGGCGCAGCCCATCAGGTCCTGGCCCTGCAGCACCGGCGGGATGGCCCCTGCCTGAATCGGGGACGGCTTCTGATAGCCCGCCTGGGCCACCGCCCGCAGGATGGGTTTGGATAAATTCAGTTCTTGAAACGTCATTCTACTCCTTGGTTGCGATTGGAAAAACAGGTTGCAAAACCCTTCATGCCCGAACGCACAGCGCACGGGCATGAGACGGGCTGCCGGCAGGGCCCAAAGCCCGCCGCCGGCGGATCATTCAGCAATGCGGCGGCACTCGATGTAGTACCGCTTCTCCTCGGCGTGGCCCAGGCTGAAGGTCTTGCGGGGCAGCACGCCCCCCAGCACCACGCCCCGGAACAAATCCCCCTTGCGCATGGCGGGCAGCAGCATGCCCACAGCCCCCTCCTTTTCACAGAAGGAACGGACGGCGGCCTCGTCATGGACATAGTCTACCCGGGCTTCGGGATGGTTTTCCAGGAAATACTCCACAAATTCGTCCACTGTGCCCACACCCAGGGGGGCGCTGGGGTTTTCAAAGCTCAGATGGCACCGGTCCCGGGGACCCATCAGCTGCAGCTTCTGCTCAAAGCTGTCCCCAAACCGGATCCCGGCGAGGTTCTCGTCGCTCCATGTAACCAGGTTCAGCAGCACCGTGTCATAGCTGGTGTTGAACAGCACCCGGTGAATCGGCTCGATCTCCACCGCATCCGACCGGACGTTGCACACCTCTGCCAGGCACCAGCGGGCGGGGTGGTCCTTCTGCTGCTGGGGGGTGAGGGTCTTTTTCAGCTCCTCCCAATAGGCCTTGGCGGTGGCCAGGGAGTGGTTGCCGTCCCCCACTGCCAGGGCCATGGGCCGGTCGTTGGGGGCGCCGGGGTACTTGGCCAAGAAGGTCTCCTGGCTGCTCAGCACTTCCATGGCGTCCTCGATCTGGCGGATCAGGGCGGGGTCTTCCACCGCCCAGCCGGCCACATGGCCGCCGCCCAGCATCAGCTCCCCGTCATAGAGGGGGCGGAGCTTTTCCTTCTGGCGTCCCACCGGCTCGATCAGCAGCCGGTCAGGGTCATCGGCCAGCATCATCACATGGGGCGTTTCCAGCCGGGCACCCCGGCGCACCGCCATACGGGGCGGGATCCGTTCTTCCACCGTGTGTTCGCTGGGGCGCACCAGGGGCAGGCTGCCCAGATGGTAGTTGTAGGCCTCCAGGTCCACCCGGCCCACCAGGCCCTGCCGCACCCGGCCGCTCTGGAGGGTCCGCTCCACATAGACAAAACCGTCCACCGCCCGGGTCAGGACCTCACGGTCGTACTGTTCCATGGCCTTGTGAATCTGATCCACCCGGGCCTGCTGGTCTGACTCTCCTAGATAGCCCTCCGGCAGAATCAGCCGGAGGGCACTGGGGCCGCCGGCCGCAGCCTGTTCGGCTTTGGCCCAGTAGTCCCGGTCGCTGGTAAACTGGTCGCAGGCAATGCACCCCCACTGGCCCAGGGGCACCGATGCATCAGGCAGAAGAATATGGGCCGGCATAAAGCAGGACGTTTTTTCCATGGTTCGGTTCCTCACTCTCACACAAAAACCCGCAGGTCAATCAATAAAAGCTTCCGGACTCACTGTCCCGCACCACAACGTGGGCGGCGCCCATCTCTTTCATCTGGGCTGTGGTCTGGGCCAGCTGGGCCTCGTCCCGGGCCTCCCCCGCAGGGAGGCTGATGACCAGGTTCTTGACCCCCAGCTGGGCCGGCAGGGCCCCCAGGGTGGGGCTGACGCTGGTACAGCTGTCCAGCGGGTACTCATACCACAGGGTCACCCGGCCTGCAAACCGGGCGTCCCAGGCGGCGATGTCCGCCGTCAGCTGGCCGTCCCGGCTGACGCCGCCGGTCTCACCAAAGCTCTGTTTGGAAGAGGTGGAGTGAGGGAACTGCACCGCCGACAGGCAGACCTGTTCAAAGCCGGCGTTGTACAGCTCTTCCACCAGGTCCCCCACAAACTGGACCGCCGATGCCGCATAGGGGTTGAGCCAGGGCTTGCCGCCGGCGGCCACATTGGCGGCATCCAGCCACAGGTAACTGCCGTCGCCGCTGTACTGGATGGCCATGGACCGGACGGTATAGCTGGCCACAGGATCCTGGAAAGCTGCCAGTTCCGCCACCGGCACCAGGCCTTCCTCCTTGAAGGTGGAGGCGATCAGGGCCGGGTCCACCACGGTGGCCGCCACGCTGCCCGAAGCAGCCGGCACCGCCGAAGCATAATAGACATAGCCGCTGGTATCTTTCAGGGGGATCACCGCATAGGTCACCCCCTGGGCAGCCAGGGACTGGGCGGTGGAGCGGATGGACGCCTCATCCCCCAGGGCCGACAGGCTCACCGCAGACCAGCTGCCCTCCCGGATGACGGTGCCCGCCACCGGCTCCGGCCGGGAGGATGCCGCCTCCGAAGAGGCAGCCTGGGAAGAGGCGGCTTCGGAAGAGGACGCCGCCTCGGAGGATGCCGCAGAAGAGGCCTCCGACGAAGCGGACAGGTCCCTGTCCCGCACCACCGTATACCAGGTATGGGTGGCCCAGTCCAGCACATAGGGGGCTGCCAGCCAGGCTGCACCCAGCACCACCACGGCCAGCACCACAATCCCTATGGCCTTTTTGATTTTGTCGCCGCGGCTGTAAAAGCTGCGGTGATACCGCTTGACTTTCTGCCTTCTTTTGGGCATGATTCCTACCCCTTTTCCTTACAGAATCACCGTGTGGCCCGTCAGGCCATAGATGGCCAGGGCCAGCACACCAATGTAAATCAGCGTAATGGGCATCCCGCGGAAGGCCGCCGGGATGGACTGGCTGCGCAGCCGGTTCTGGGCCTCGGTCACCAGCAGCACCGCCACCAGATAGCCGATGCCGCTGCCCAGGCCAAAGCCCATGGACTGGATCAGGCTGAAGCTCTGGGTCCGGCCCAGCAGCAGCGTGCCCAGCACGCAGCTGTTGAGGCAGGCCAGGGGCAAAATCCGCAGCAGCTGGCGCTGCCAGGGCAGCTTGACCACCGACAGGAAGGCCATTTCAATCAAACTGACCACCGCAATACAGGCCAGATAGACCAGGGGCCGGAACGCCGGGCTCAGGCCCAGGGCCCCCGCCTGGCCTCCCACATACCAGGCCAGGGGTGCCAGCAGAAGCTGGGTGATGCACTGCAGGATGCCGAACAGCACGCTGTTGGTCCGCTCGTCTCCCACCAGCTGCACCAGCCGGGACACGCCCAGCGCCCGGGTAAAGACCGCATTCTGGGCCAGGATGGCCATGAAGGCGTAGCCGAGAAAGATGGTGAGCGCCTCCTGGACCGAGCCGGGCTGTGTAATCATCACAGTATTCACGATTCGCGCCTCGCCTCCTTCTGATGGTTGACAATCACCTGGTTGCGGGCCTCATTGGCCAGGAAAGCCCGGTACCGGGCAGCCAGGGCCCGCCAGACGGCGCTGAGCACCCCCAGCAGGATGAATCCGCCCGCCGGCATGGAGGCCACAGGCAGCAGGGCCACATTGGCCGTCACCGCGACACCAAAGACGGTGCCGGAGGCCAGCCATTCCCGGATGCAGCCCACCACCAGCAGGATGACGCAGTAGCCCACCGTCACCCGCAGGCCCTTGGAGACAGCTTTCCGCAGCTTCTCCTGGACGCGGCCGTAGCGGTAGATGATCAGGGGCTCCACCACCAGCATGGGCAGGTAGATGCCCAGGGTCAGCAGGTCCATCCCAAACAGTTTCTGGAGCAGAGGGTAAAAAATCAGGTACACCACCGAGGCGGTGCCGCAGTAAATCAGGCCCCGGGGCAGCAGTTTGGCCCGAAGCTCTTCTTCGCTGGCGTGCTCCTGAAGGGGCACCAGTTTGCTGATCCAAAAGCTCAGCACCCGGGAGGGGGTCAGCAGCAGGGCCACCGCCACCGCCAGCATCAGGGCATTGCGGCCGCTGGTGGCCAGAATCACCACCGGCGCCAGGCCCATGCCCTGCATAATTACAGGGTTATTCAGGAAAATCCGGTCGTGGTGGGCGTACTTGCCCGGGTCCCGCAGGATGATTTCCGCTTTGGACTGTTTCATACCACAGCCTCCTTTTCGCTTTCCCGGGCCTTGCGGCGTTCCGGCAGGCTGTACAGCCGGTCCACAACCCGGTCCAGCCAGCCCGACAGGCCGTTCATCACCAGGATGGCGAAGCAGACGCCGGTCTCGTACACCCCCACATAGCGGAACACCATGCTCAGGCAGCCCAGCAGCACCCCATACACCACCTGGCCCAGCCGGCGGCGGGGGCAGGTATAGGGCTCGCTGATCAGGAAGATGGCGCTGTAGAGGGTGGCGCCGCTGACCAGCTCATACCGCACCAGGTTGAGCCGCGCCGGGGCGCTCTCCCAGAAGGCGGTGTGGACCAGGTCGGCCTGGCGGGGCAAAAAGAAGACGATCAGGGCACAGGCCGCCAGGAAGCCCAGGACAGCCGGCAGCTGGATATCTTTCTGGGTCCACAGGAACAAAGCGCAGGCCAGCAGAATCAGCACCGCGCCGGTGCCCAGGGGCGCGGCAAATTCTCCCAGGATCAGGGACCAGGAGCCGACGGTGGGCAGGCCGCCGTTGCGCAGGGTGCTGCTCATGCCCCCCACCACATTCACCGCCGAGGTGTCCCACAGAGGGATCTGGGCATAGGGCTGGGGGTACAGGAACACCTGCTGGGGCCAGGACACCGCCACCACCACATAGCCCACCGCTGCGGGATGGAAGGGGTAGCTGCCGTAGCCGCCGAAGGCTTCTTTGCCCAGCAGGACGCCGGCCACCACCGCCACCACCAGCACATACCAGCTGACGGTGGCAGGCATCAGCAGGGCGATGACGAGTGCAAAGCTTTCGTTGGACCAGTCGGCGCTGCGGTAGACCCGGTGGCGCAGGATGGCCACCAGGCGGTCGCAGAGGTTGCCGGTCAGCAGCACCGCCAGGCACAGCAGGATGGGCCGGGGCCCGTACAGGTAGGCCGACATGCAGACAAGGGGCAGCGCCATCCAGCAGATGTGCTTATAATACCGGCCCGTCTGGGCCAGAGCCGCCTCCTGTTCTTTTCTTGTTGTTTCTTCCATGGGTTATCCTCGTCTCAACGGAGTCACACCGCCGCCAGGGACTGGATCACAGCAGCCGGGTCAGCCGCCGCAAAGACGGCGCTGCCGGCCACCAGCACATCCGCGCCGGCCTGGGTGCACAGAGGGGCCGTCTGGGCGTTGACGCCGCCGTCCACCTCCAGCAGGAACTGCAGGCTGCGGGCCTGGCGCTCTGCCTTGAGGGCGGCCAGCTTGTCCAGAGCCGAGGGCATGAATTTCTGCCCGCCGAAGCCAGGCTCCACTCCCATCACCAGCACCAGGTCCAGCTGGTCCAGCCAGGGGAACAGCTTTTCGGCCGGGGTTTTGGGGCTGATGGTCATACCGGTTTTGCACCCCGCCGCCCGGATGGCAGCCAGCACGGCGGCCGGGTCGTCCTCGGCTTCCAGGTGGAAGTTGAGGAGGCCCGCCCCCGCCTTGGCAAAGGCGTCCACATAGGACAGCGGATGGCTGATCATCAGGTGCACGTCAAAAAAGGCGCCGGGGATCCCCTTGTGGAGGCTGGCCAGCACAGGCACGCCAAAACTGATGTTGGGCACAAAATGGCCGTCCATCACATCAAAATGAAGCATGCCGGCGCCTGCTTCCAGGGCCATCCGGCACTCGTCACCCAGACGGCAGAAGTCGGCGGATAAAATCGAAGGACTGATGATCGCCATGATATTTTTACTCTCCGTTGTATTTGTTTTCAAAATTCCGTTTCGTCTGCGCCGTACAGGCGGCACAGCTCACATTTTAGTGTACACGAAATCGGCACAAAAATCAAACCCGGCGCCGTCTTTTTCACGGAAATGACGTAATTACCGGCGCGCCGCCCCTTCGGGGCCGGGGGCGGTGGTATCGTCGGTGAGCTTCAGCAGGTCGCCCCGGCCCGGCACTTCCACCGGCAGGGTGAACACAAACCGGCACCACTCTCCCTGTTTGCTCTCCACCCGGATCTGGCCCCCCGACAGGTTGACCAGCACCTTGCAGATGTGCAGCCCCAGGCCGGCGCCCCGGGCGTGGAGCCCCCGGGACTGGTCCTCTTTGTAGAACCGCTCAAAGACAAAGGGCAGGGCCTCGGGGGAAATGCCCTGGCCGCTGTTCCAGATGGAAATCTCGGCTTCGGGGCCCAGCTTTTCCACGCTGAACCGGATCACCCCGCCGGCGGGGGTGAATTTGATGGCGTTGTCCAGCAGGTTGTACACCACCTGGTGGATCAAATCCGGATCGGCATACACCAGCACCCGCTCGTCCATGGTGAGGCCTTCCAGGTCGATCTGGCCGTCGTTGATCCGCTGTTCCGCCGACAGGGCCACCCCGGTGAGGGTTTCCCAGATGTTGAACATCCGGGCGTTCACCTGGTACTCCCCCGACTCCAGCTTGGACAGGTCCAGCATATTCTGGACCAGCCTTGCCAGCCGTCCCGTCTCCTGGGACACCAGCTGCAGATAGTGGTTGTGGAGCTCAGGCGGGATGGTGCCGTCCAGGATGCCGTCGATGAAGCCCTTGATGGTGGTCATGGGGGTCCGCAGCTCGTGGGCAATGTTCCCCATGAACTGGCCCCGGGAAGAGTCAATCTGCTGCAGGTTGGCGGCCATGGTGTTGAAGGTGCGGGCCAGGTCGGCAATTTCGCCGTCTCCTTCCACATCTTCCACCCGGACCGAAAAGTCCCCGCCGCCGAATTTCTGGGCGGCCTCGCTGATCCGGTGCAGCGGCTCGGTGAGGCTGCGCATCAGGAACATGGTCAGGACGCTGGCACAGATCAGCATCAGGCAGGCCGACAGCAGGAAGTTGGAGGCAAACCGCCCCACAAAGTCATCCAGCATCTGGCCTGAGGCACAGACAAAGATGTAGCCCTCGGTCACGTTGTCCCGGGCAATGGGCCGGGCCGAGACATAAAACTCCTCGTCAAAGGAATCCTTCATCCGGCCCAGCTCGTGGTACACGCCGCCCGCTTCCTGGGCCGCCCGTTCCACATTGTCCAGCACTTCGCCGGGGATCTGCTCCCGGGCCAGATGGTCGCTGCTGGAAGCCAGTACCACCTGGCCCTGGGCGTCGGTGAAAAAGAGGTAGACGTTGGCGCTCTCCCCGATCAGATCCAGCTGATCCAGGGCGCTGTCCATCTCCTCCCGCCGGGTGATGTCATCCCAGAAATATCCCACCGTCCGGCCGGCCAGCTCCCCCACGTCGTCCAGGGTATCAAACCGCTCCTGGGCAAAGTACCGGCTGAACAGCACCAGCTGGGACAGGCCCATCACCGCCACGCCCAGAATCAGCAGGGTGGCCACCGTGGAAAAGAAGGCCACCGATATGCTTTTCCGCATTACTGACGCACCTCGAATTTATAGCCCACGCCCCAAACCGTCTTGAGTTCCCACTTGTCCGAGGCGCCGGCCAGCTTTTCACGCAGACGCTTGACATGGACGTCGATGGTCCGGGAGTCGCCATAGTACTCGAACCCCCACACCTCGTCCAGCAGCTGGTCCCGGGTGTAGACCCGGTTGGGGTGGGAGGCCAGGCAGTACAGCAGTTCCAGCTCCTTGGGGGGAGCCTCCACCACCTTGCCCTTGACCTTCAGCTCGTAGCTGTTCATATCCAGGCGGAGGTTGTCGAACTCCACCACGCCCTCGGCGGGCTTGTCTGCGGCCGCGCCGCCGGCGCACCGCCGCAGCACCGCCTTGATCCGGGCCACCACTTCCTTGCTGTCAAAGGGCTTGACCACATAGTCATCGGCCCCCAGCTCCAGGCCCAGCACCTTGTCGAAGGTTTCCCCCTTGGCGGTCAGCATAATAACCGGGGTGTCCCCCTCCTTGCGGATCCGGCGGCACACCTCCCAGCCGTCCAGCTTGGGCATCATGACGTCCAGCAGCACCATATCCGGCTTGATCTGGGCGTATTTTTCCAGGGCGTCCTCCCCGTCCGAGGCCAGGGTCACCTGGTAGCCCTCTTTGGTCAGGTAGAGCCGCAGCAGTTCGCAGATATTCTGGTCGTCGTCCACGACGAGGATTTTTTCGTTGGCCATGGCAGTTTCCTCCTGCAATTCCATCGCAGCGGGCGCCGGATGCACAGCAGCTTCTCCCCCTGCATTTTTGCGTGTTGCGATCTGATTTTTATTATACGGAACAGTTATGACAAAATAAAGAACTTCCCGCATTTTTCTGGTCTCCGGCGGGCTTTCGGAGGGGGTTGCAGCCATCTTTGGGATAGCATTCTTCTCCCCGCCCCGCAACCTGCGCTTTTGCAGCCCCGGCCCCGTCAAGCCTTGCTTTACGGGGGGATGGTGCGTATAATAAGGGGAGAACGCATCATACGGTACTGCGCCAAAGACGGCGCGGGCTGGACATAAAGGAGCACAGCACTATGAAATTAGGCATCGTCGGCCTGCCCAACGTGGGCAAGTCTACCCTTTTCAACGCCATCACCTCGACCCGCAACGCCGAGGCCGCCAACTATCCCTTCTGCACCATCGAGCCCAACAGCGGCATCGTCGCAGTGCCCGACCCCCGGCTGGACAAGCTGGCCGAAGTCTGGCAGACCAGCAAAAAGACCCCTGCCATTGTGGAATTTGTGGATATCGCCGGCCTGGTGAAGGGTGCCTCCCAGGGCGCCGGCCTGGGCAACAAGTTCCTGGGCCACATCCGGGAATGCGACGCCATCGTCCACGTGGTCCGCTGCTTTGACGACGACAACATCATCCACGTGGTGGAGGACGTCACCAAGGCAGAGGCCGTCAATCCCCTGTCCGACATCGACGTCATCGACTATGAGCTGATCCTCTCCGACCTGGAAGTGGTCCAGAACCGGGCCGGCCGGATGGCCAAAGCCGCCAAAAGCGGCAACAACAAGGGTGCCGCCGCCGAAGCTGCCTGGCTGGAGCGGCTGGCCGCCCACCTGTCCGAGGGCAAGCCCGCCCGCAGCTTTGACTGGGACGAGAACGACGAGGACCAGAAGACCGTCCTGAAGGAGATGGGCCTGCTGAGCTCCAAGCCGGTGCTGTACGCCTGCAACGTGGGCGAGGATGACCTGATGGAGGGCATCGAGAACAACAAGTACGTCCCCCTGGTGGCCAAGCGTGCCGCCGAGGAGGGCGCCAAGGTGATCCCCATCTGCGCCCGCACCGAGGAGGACATCGCCGACTACAGCCCCGAGGAAAAGAAAGCCTTCCTGGCCGAGATGGGCATCCAGTCCAGCGGCCTGGACAACCTGATCACCGCCAGCTACGACCTGCTGGGCCTGATCTCCTTCCTGACCGACGGCAAGAAGGAGTGCCGCGCCTGGACCATCCGCAAGGGCACCAAGGCCCCCCAGGCTGCCGGCAAGATCCACAGCGACTTCGAGCGGGGCTTCATCCGGGCCAGCGTCATCCACTACCCCGACCTGGAGGCCAACAACTTCGATTATGCCGCGGTGAAGGCCAAGGGCCTCCATCACACCGAGGGCAAGGAATATGTGGTGCAGGACGGGGACGTCATCGAGTTCCTGTTCAACGTCTAAGGAGGTGGACCCCATGGTCATCGGTATAATGGGCGCCATGCCCGACGAAGTGGACCAGCTCTGCGACCGCCTGACCGACGTTAAGGTGGAAGAATACGGCGGGGTCAGCTATCACTGCGGCAGCCTGGCAGGGCGGCAGCTGGTGGTGTGCTGCGCCGGCATGGGCAAGGCCAACGCCGCCGCCACCACCCAGGTGCTGATCACCAGGTACGGCGCCGGGCAGATCATCTTCTCGGGCATCGCCGGGAACATGACCAGCAAGATCGGCATCGGCGACGTGGTGATCGGGGGCACCGTCCTCTACCACGACGCCCAGCTGGACATGATCTGCCAGAATCCCCCCTACCTGAAGGAATACCACGGGGACCCGGCCCTGATCGCGGCGGCGGAGGCCGCCTGCCAGGAGGCAGGGGTCCGGTACATCACCGGCAAGATCGCCACCGGAGACCTGTTCATCGGGGACAGCGCCTCCAAGGCAGCCATCGCCGCCAAGTGCGACCCGGACTGCGTCGAGATGGAGGGCGCCGCCGTCAGCCAGATTGCCGCCAAGAACGGGGTTCCCTGCGTGATCCTCCGGGCCATGAGCGACAACGCCGACGAGGCGGGCCACGAGGTTCTGGTGGTCAAGAAATTCAGCATCGCGGAATATGTAGCCACCGCCACCAAGATTGTGGCTTCCATGATCCAGCGGCTGTAAAGGACCCATCACAGCAAAAGGCGCTGCTTCCCGCCCGGGAGGCAGCGCCTTTTTCGTCCTTTTACAGAAACTGTTCCAGCTTGATCCGGTTGTCCTCCTCAAAATCCTGGAGCCGCTGCATCAGCCGTTTGGTGCCGGGGGCGGCGTTGGGATAGTCCTTCTGGCACTTGATGCAGTCCATCACCCCCTGGCTGCTGCCTTCAGACAGCATCTCGGCCAGGTTGCGGGTGGATTTGTCGGTGAGGGTCTTCATGCCGATTCCCATTTTGGTGTTGATCTTGGCAAAAGCAGACTGGCCCTGGGCCTGCCCGCCGCAGGCCTCCATGTCGGTGTGGGCCTCCTGGCTCAGCTCCTGGTAGCCGTTCCGCTCCCGGATCAGCTCAGCCCGGAACCGGGCGTCATCGGTCATGGGCAGGATCTGGGCCAGGGTGTTCTTGCCCATCTCGGTGTTCTGGATCACCGCTTCCAGCATGTTCAGGTTGTCGTTTTTCTGGTGTTCCATCGAAAAAAGCCTCCTTTTGGTCCCAGGTTGATCCTAGTTTGCACCAAAAGGAGGCTTTTATTCTGTCAAACCTGCCGGGGCAGGAATCCTTTAGTTTTCGCCGCTGGCGCAGATCTGGTTGCCGCCGGCGGCTGCAGCGGCGCGCATCCGCTGGTCGCACAGGTGGTACAGGCCTTCCCAGTGCTGCTGGCCGGAGGCCAGCTCTGCCGTGCCCGCCACGCCGATGGACAGGGTGAAGGCCACCCGGCTCATCATGCCGGTGCCGGCCACGCACTCACAGGGCATGGCGGCGTAGTGCTGGCGGACTTCCTGCTCCAGCTGGGCCGCCGTCATCCCCTCGCAGATGACCAGAAGGACCTCGCCGTGGATCCGGCAGACCACCCGGCTGCCGGGCTGGTCATAGTGTTTTTTCCACTGGTTCACAATGGTGCAGACCACCTGGTCCAGGGCAGGCTGGCCGTAGGTATAGCGCAGCCGGTCTGCATTGTCCAGGGAGACCAGAGCCGCGGCAGCCTGGCCGCCCTGGCTCAGCAGCTGTTCCAGATTTTCCCGGAACACCGTCTCCACATAGCGGCGGTTGTAGGCGCCGGTGAGGAAATCACGGTTCATGTCTTCCCGCACCAGTTCCCGCTCCCGCTCGGTCATCCGGTCTTCGGGCAGGGTATTGCCCGCCAGGGGCGCACTCATCTGAATGCCATAACTGACCCCGCCGCAGCTGACCCGGCGGCGCAGCACACAGCTCACCTGGCCCCCGCCCTGCTCATAACTCACCTGCATGGCGTCATCCTGCCAGTGGTCCTCGCACTCCGGCGGCAGTTCCACTACGCTGACGTCTTCAAAGACCGACTGCAGCGCCTGGGTCAGTTTTTGCAGATCCTGCACGTTACATCCTTGTTTCATTATCGTTTCCCCCGCTGTGCACCGGACCTTCTCCATCCGGGCAGCCTCAAAAGGCGTTTGCGCTTCCAGCTTCTCCGGTCTCCTGCCGGGGAGGCCCTCTCTTCCCTCAGACGGGCCCAATTGCCCGTCAGCTTGTCTGAATAACCAGAACCAATTAAATTATATCACGATCTACGTCTTTTTTCCAGAAGCGGGCGCAACTTTTCGCTTCAGAAGCCGAAATTTTGTCATTCTGCCAAAAGATTGTCCCGGGTGCGGCAGCTTACCTCACACTCCTGGCGGATTTGTTTTGCCAGCGCCGCCGTGGCAAAGCCTTCCTCGGCCCGCCATGCCCAGTTGCCGCCCAGGCGGCCGGGGGTGTTCAGATGGGCCTCGGCCCCCAGGCCCAGCCAGTCGTACAGCGGGATGATGGCCCGGTCCGCCGGGGAGCTGAGGGCTGCCCGGATCAAAGCCAGCCGGGCCTGGTCCGGCTTGACCGCCGCCACCTGGGCGGCGGTGGGCTTGACGCTTGCGGTCATGTGGAGGTAGGCGGCCGCATTCATCTTTTCCTTCTTTGTGGCCGTTGTCTCCCACCAGTCGTTGAGGGTGGTGTTGTCGTGGGTGCCGGGATACACCACGCAGTTCTTGATGTGGTTGTAGGGCAGGTACTCGTTGTCCCCGCCGCCGAAGGCGAACTGCAATACCTTCATGCCGGGGAAGCCGCTGTCGGCCAGCAGCTTCCGGACGCTGTCGGTCAGGTCCCCCAGATCTTCGGCGATGATGGGCAGCTTGCCCAGAGCCTCCTCCAGGGCGCGGAACAGCTCCATGCCGGGGCCCTGTTCCCACCTGCCGGTCTTGGCGGTGGGGCTGGCCGCCGGGATAGCCCAGTATGTATCAAAGCCCCGGAAATGGTCGATCCGCACCAGGTCATAGATGGAGGCCGCATACCGGACCCGCTTGATCCACCAGGCGAAGCCGGTTTTCCGGTGGTAGTCCCAGTCATACAGCGGGTTGCCCCACAGCTGGCCGTCCGCCGAGAAGTAATCGGGCGGGCATCCTGCCACCCGGGCAAACTTGCCTTCCCCATCCAGCTCGAAGAGGCTGCCGCCCGACCATGCATCCACCGAATCCGCCGACACATAGATGGGCATATCCCCCAGAATCTGGATGCCCTTGGCGTTGGCATAGGCTTTCAGTTTGCTCCACTGCTGGCTGAACTTGTACTGCAGGAATTTCCAGAAGCCCACCTCTTCCTGATGTTCGGCGGCGTAGCGCTCCAGGGCAGCCTTGTCCCGCAGCCGGTATTCCTCAGGCCACTGGGTCCAGGGCTTCATTTCGTGGCCCACCTTCAGGGCCATATAGAGGGCGTAATCCTCCAGCCAGTCCTCATGGGTCAGGGTGAAGGCATAGTACTCGTCAGGATAATAGACGCTGCAGCCGTGGATCCCCACGCACCCGGCCCGCCAGGCGGCATAGGCCTCCCGCAGCAGCTCATACCGGGTGTTGTACAAAGCGCCGTAGTCCACCACACAGGGGTCTTCGCCGAAGTCCGCTTCCTCCAGCTGGTCCTTGCTCAGCAGGCCCTCCTCCTGCAGGGCTTCCAGGTCGATGAAATAGGGGTTGCCGGCAAAGGCCGAGCAGCTCTGGTAGGGGCTGTCGCCGTAGCCGGTGGGGCTGAGGGGCAGAATCTGCCAGATGCGCTGGCCTGCTGCCGCGAGGAAGTCCACAAATTTCACAGCCTCCGCGCCGAAGCAGCCGATCCCATAGGGGCCCGGCAGGCTGGATACAGGCATCAAAATTCCACTTTCACGCATGTTTCCGTTCCTCTCTTGATTCAAAGGTGCCGCCATCCGCCGGGCGGCCCTGTCTATTTTATGATATCACAACCGGTAAGTATTTTCCACAGGGAAAAATCGTGGTATAATAACCTCGTATGAGGTTATTTGGCCAGTAGTGCACGCTTCGCGTGGATTGATTTTTTGCCTGCTTTGGCAGACATTGGCATGACAACTTCGTATAAGGTTGTTGGGACAGTTGCCCGCGCTCTGCGCGGATTGGTGTTTGCCCGCCTGGGCGGGCACCGGCGCCACGGCCCCAAAGCTGGTTTCACAGCCGATTTTGCGGGCCCCGGATGGGGCTGGAGAGGATTTCAAGATATGTTTCCAACTGAACGTTTTTACCAGGCGGACACCTACCGCACCGAGGCGCCTGCCTTAATTGCGGCCGTCCAGCCCCTGGAAGGGGGCGGCGGCCGGGTCGCCATGACCGGCACCGTCTTTTATCCCGAGGGGGGCGGCCAGCCCGCTGACCGGGGCACCCTGACCCTGCCTGACGGGCAGGTGCTGCAGGTCACCGACGTCCACGAAAAAGAGGGCATCATCTGGCACACGGTGGAGGCCCTGGTCCCCGAGGCCAAAGAGGGCACCCCCGTCCACCAGCAGATCGACTGGGCATGGCGGTTTGACAAGATGCAGCAGCACACCGGCGAGCACATCCTGTCCGGCACCCTCCACCGGCTGTTCGGGGCCGAGAATGTGGGCTTCCACATTGGCAGCGAGGCAGTGCGGATGGACACCAGCGTCCCTATCAGCCCCGAGGGCCTCAAACAGGCCGAGCTGGAAGCCAACCGCTTTGTCTGGCAGGACCTGCCGGTCCAGATCACCTACCCCAGCCGGGAAGAGCTGGCCCACATGACCTACCGCAGCAAAAAGGAGATCGAGGGCCAGGTGCGGATTGTCACCATCCCCGGAGCCGACGTCTGTGCCTGCTGCGGCACCCATACCGCCACCACCGGCCAGGTGGGGCTGATCAAGATCCTCTCGGCCGAGCACTACAAGGGCGGGATGCGGCTGGCGGTGGTCTGCGGCGGCCGGGCCCTGGCCGAGGTCCAGGCCATGCAGGAGCGCCAGAGTGCCATTGTGGCCGAGCTCAGCGCCAAGCCCACCGAGACCGCCAACGCCGTCCACCGGGTTCACGAGGAACTCACCGCCCTCAAGTTTGCCCAGTACGGCCTGTGCGGCCAGCTTTTTGAAGCCCTGGCCGGGGCAGTAGGCCCCCACGAGGACGCCATCCGGCTGGTGCCGGGGCTGGACCCCGACGGCCTCCACCGGCTGGCAGTGCGGCTCAGCGAGGCCACCGACGGCCTGTGCGCCGCCCTGACCCCCACCGACAAGGGCTGCGGCTACTGCCTGGCCCGCCGGGACGGGGATGTCCGTCCCCTGACCAAGGCCCTCAACGCCGCCTGCAGCGGCCGGGGCGGCGGCAAGCCCGGCATCTGCCAGGGCAGCTGCGCCGCAGATCCCCAGACGGTGGAAGCCTTCCTGCGGGATGCAGCCCATTCGTAAAACAAGCATATTATAAAACAAGGAGTATATTCCATGCGCATGCGTTTCAAGCCCTACGCGCGGGCCGAGCTGCTCGCCGCCGACTTCCACATCCACGACCCCTTCCACCTGCAGGGCCAGTGGCACAACCAGTTTGCCCGTCCCCAGCAGCCTCTGGTGCTGGAGCTGGGCTGCGGCAAGGGCGGCTTCATCTCCCAGCTGGCCGTTGCCCACCCTGAAAACAACTACCTGGGCATCGACATCACCGACAAGGTGCTGATTCTGGCCAAGCGGAAAATCGAGGCATCCTATGCCGCCGCAGGCCAGCCCATTGACAACGTGCGGATTATGAGCGCCGACATCGAGCGAATCCGCAATCTGTTCACCCCCCAGGACACCGTCAGCCGGATTTACATCAACTTCTGCAATCCCTGGAGCAAAAACGCTTCCTCCAACAAGCACCGGCTGACCCACCCCCGGCAGCTGATCCAGTACCGGGATTTTCTGGTGGACGGCGGGGAAATCTATTTTAAGACCGACGACGACGACCTGTTCCGGGACAGTCTGGAATATTTCCCTGCGGCGGGGTACGAGATCACCTGGCAGACCTATAACCTCCACGAGAACGAGCCTGCCTGGAACATCCGCACCGAGCACGAGGGGATGTTCACCGAAATGGGGATCAACATCAAGGCCCTGATTGCCCGCAAGAAGCCCGGGGATGACAGTATCACCTGGGTAGAGCCCAAACGCCGGGGCGGCCAGGACCCCGAGGACAACGGCACCGGCGAGGCCTCTGCGCCTGTCCTGTGACCGGCACGGAGGCGTTCATGTTGTTTGGATTCACCTTTTATCAGATCGCGTTTTATTTTCTGATCTATTCCTTTCTGGGATGGTGCTGTGAGGTGGCCTATGCCGCCATCACCCTGGGCAAACTGGTCAACCGGGGCTTTCTCAACGGCCCGGTCTGCCCCATCTACGGCTTCGGGATGCTGGCCCTGCTGTTTTTCCTGACCCCCCTGGTGCACCGGTACCTGCTTCTGTTTTTCTGGGGCATGGTGATTCCCAGCGCCATCGAACTGGTGGGCGGCTGGATCCTGTACAAGATCTACCGCACCCGCTGGTGGGACTACACCGACAAGCCCTTCAACCTGGGGGGCTATATCTGCCTGGAATTCTGCATTTACTGGGGCATCGGATCGATGGTCATGATGAAGCTGATCCACCCTGCAGTGGCCCTGCTGGTGAGCGCTATCCCCCCCACCGCAGGCTGGGTAATCCTGGCCCTCTGCTATCTGGTGTACGCCGCCGACCTGGTGGTCACCACCATCACAGCGGCGGGCCTCACCGCCGAGCTGGACGCCCTGGAACAGATCTCCGACGGCATCCACGCCGTCAGCGACGCCATGACCAGCCTCATCGGCTCCACTGCCCTGGACGCCGACCAGAAGCTGGACGAAAGCCGGCTGCAGCTCAAGCTGGCCGGCGCCGAGCTGAGCCAGCGGCTGTCCCGCCGTGAGATGCGCCGGGCCACCCGTGCCGCCCGGGCCAAGGCCGCCGAGGCCATGGACGCCGCCCGCCGGGCCGGCGAGGCTGCCCGCCTGAATGCCGCCGAGGCCGCCGAAGCCGCCCGCCTGGCAGCTGCCGACAAGATGGACCGGGCTTCCGAGCTGCTCCGTCTGGAGCGGCTGCGGGCTGAGCTGGAGGCCCGTTCCGAAGAGATGCAGGCCCAGATGCGGGCCCAGTTCCAGCACACCGCCTTTCTGGGGGCCGGCCGCCTGATCAACGCCTTTCCCCGTCTGCGCCATGGCAGCCGCCGCCTCTCCCTGGACGCTCTCCGGGAGCTGCTCCACCGGAAAGACGATGACGGCTCCAAACCTTCCAAACCATAAAAAGCTGCCGCCCGGTTTCTGGCCGGGCGGCAGCTTTTGGTTTGGTCAGGCGCTCAGCCCAGATCGCTGGGGCGGAGCACAAAATTCACTTCTTTGCCCGCCGTCCGGTAGACCAGACGGAAGGTCTGCATGTTCTCGGTGATCTGGCCAATGCAGTCCAGATAGGAAAGTCCGGTGGGGATGCTCCCGTATGTATTTTCCTGGCGGGGCTGGCCGGCGGTGCCGGTGTAGCACACGATCCCGAAGGAGCTGCTGTTCAGGTTTGTGCCGTTGTTGTAGGCCCACAGGGTGGTCGGGACCTGAACCACCTTGTTGGCGTTGGGGTAGGTGGGCAGGGTGCCGTCCTCCCCGTTGTCCTTTTCCCAGGTATAGAAGGCCTTGCGGACCTGCTCGTCGTTGTACTCGGGGTCGAACCAGTCAATGCCAAACCGTCTGTGGTACAGCTCAATGGGCTGGGCCGTATTGTTGTTGACCTCCATCCGGAAATAAATATACCGCTGGGTTTTGTTCACCTTCAGCTGGTAGTTCTCAGCAAAGTCTGCATGCTGGTTGGCAGTGACTTCCCAGGCCTCGGTCATCAGCATGGTCAGCGTCCCGCCTTTGGAATCGGTCCAGCTGGCCTTCTGCCCCAGGCCGTATTCGGCGTCGAACTTGGTGCAGCCGCCCAGCAGGCTGCCAGTGGCCAGGACCAGAGCGCCTACGCCGGCACCTCTCATAAAGTTTCTGCGGGAGATTATGCAAGACATAGGATGTCCTCCTTTAACATTTTGATGGGTGATACACCGGCCTCACAGCCCCAAAATAGCTGCCGCGGCATGATTGTGATGTCGTTTCGATTCTATCATACGGCCTGTTCAGTGTCAATCAAAGCCCAGGATTTTTCATTTGTTACGTTCTTTTTTTATCCGCCGGGCCGGCAGCGTTTTTCCTTTGTCCCCACAGGCGAAATCGTTGCAGCTTTTTCAGCTTTGGCTGCACAGGATTTCATCTATCCTTTTCCTGCCTGTGTCTTGCGGCCTCTCCCAACCGTCCGGTATAATAAAGTTATTCGCCTTTTTCGTTTTTCCGCCCAGGGACAGCCTGCGGCCCACACCCAGAAAGGATAACCGGTAACCCATGCTGCATCTTTTTGAACAACTGGACAACGGGATGAACACTGCCCTGTCCGTCACCGTCCCCCTGATTTCCGGCATCGCCGAGCTGATCGGCCTGCTCATCATTGTGGTCAGCCTGCTGCGCACCACCTACCACTATCTCCGTGTGGTGCTGGTCCACGATGACTACGACTATCATCTGGAGATGAGCACCGGCCTGATTACGGCCCTGGAATTTCTGATGGCGGCCGAGGTCTCCAAGACCATCCTGCTGCCCAGCCTGGATGCAGTGCTGCTGCTGGTGGCCACCTTCGGTTCCCGCGCCCTGATGAGCATCCTGCTCCGGGTGGAGATGCGGTCTGAGCGGGCCGAACGGGCCGAGGCCAAGCGGGACGAACGCCGCGCCGAGCGGCGGGCTGTGCTGGAATCCAGTCCCTTCTGGCCCAAGAAAGGCGGAGCCTTCGCCAGTGCAAACAAGCCGGCAGATCCGGAGGATTCGGACCCGGAATCCAAGTAAGACCTGTGATTTCATCAAAAACCGGTTCATTCTTTCCGGCGTACCTGTAAAATATTCCAAAACACTCATCAAATTCTTGACAATTCCCACAACCCGCGCTATACTGACATCGTCGAAAGCAAAGGCGCTGACAGAGAGAAATCTGTCAGCGCCTTTCGTTTTCCCCCGCTTGGCGCATCCCGTCTTTCAGGAAGAATAGAGGGCTTTCTGAGGGACGGCCCCCGCCGCAAGGGTTTGGATGCGCGGGCGTTCTCCTTCTTCTTTTTCTTTCCTTTACCAGATGCATAAAGCGAAACAGCCTCCGCCCCCACCTCCGACAGGGCGGGGGCCGTTTTGCTGTCAGGGTGCTTGCATTTTTGCCGCAGGTGTGCTACAATCTTCTCAGTTTCATCCTGACCAAGCGTGAGAGGGTCGATCCCTCTCGGATGCGGACAAACAGGAGCGGACCATGGCGCCCCCAGAGAAGGCTGCCGCCGCCAGCGCGGCGTGCTGCAAGCAGCCCGGCGTCCATCCCGTGCCCTACCACCGCGGAGTGCAGAGGCGAACCTCTGCCGGGTGTGCCCGTTACAGCACAGCGAGAGGCGCTGCCCCCTGGGCGGCGCAATTCGGGTGGAACCGTGGAGCGGTTTCCGGAATCAGATTCTCCGGCGCTTCATCCCGTGTGTACGTTCTGCGGGATGAAGCGCCTTTTGTTTTTATTTCCAATCCGATTTGGAAGAAAGGAATTACTGCGATGAAGATCATCTACAATGACGGCACCGTCGCTGAGTGCCCCCAGGACCAGGAACTGCACGTTCTGCGTCACACCGCCGCCCATATCATGGCCCAGGCCATCAAACGTCTGTACCCCGACGCCGACTTTGGCTACGGCCCTGCCACCGAGAACGGTTTCTACTATGATGTGGATCTGGGCGATGTCAAGCTGACCGACGAGGATCTGGCTGCCATCGAAAAAGAGATGCACAAGATTACCAAGGAGAACCTGCCCATCAAGGCTTTCACCCTGCCCCGTCCCGAGGCCATCAAGCTGATGGAGGACCGCAAGGAGAAGTTCAAGGTGGAGCACATCGGCGATCTGCCCGAGGACGCCACCATCAGCTTCTATCAGCAGGGCGAGTATATTGACATGTGCGTCGGCCCCCACCTGACCTATACCAAGGGCCTGAAGGCTTTCAAGATCACCCAGCAGTCCGGCGCCTACTGGAAGGGCGACAAGGCCAACAAGA
>OERG01000081.1_pt1 | contig 23502 bp, 23 predicted proteins | sample 1539951 | NCBI WGS metagenome assembly OERG01 (sample SAMEA3891870, study PRJEB23780) | metagenome | biome: terrestrial biome; feature: animal house; material: Caecal content | place: Italy | collected 2015-05-05
GTAACTGGTTTGCTTGTGCCGGTTATTGTTGATATTTTATGGGGTTGCTCTAGAACAAACTCCTGGACAGGGCTGCCGAATTCCTCGGTCAGTCTGCCTTCCGAAAAGCCCAGCCGCTTGTAGAAGGCCCGGGCTGCGGCCCCGTTGGGATCTTCTGCCCGATAGGTGGTGACGGTAATGTCCCGCCCTTCCTCCATCAAAGGCAGCATGAATTGAACCATCTTCTGGGCAATGTGCTGCCTCCGGCAGGACGGGTCCACCGCCAGAAAGCAGAGCATACTGTTTTCCCTAGAAAACAGCAGCGCACCCACGATCTGCCCAGCCTTAGCTGCGCAGATGGCAGAGGATTGCCGGATAAAATCCAGAACCGTGGCCCGGTGCTCCTCCATGGCCTTGTCCGTTTCCAGACCCGGAAACTGGCCTCGTACCTGTTCCACCAAAGCCATCCAGGCATCAATATCCTGGGGCCGTGCCAGTCTGATTTCCATTGATTTTCCTTTCTCGCTTTTGCTGGAAAGCCGCTTATGGCAGCAGTGCTTTCCGCAGGTCGTTCAGATACAGCCGCTGTTGCCGTTTGAGATAGCCGGGCACAAAGGGATGCATCCACCAGTGTTTGGCAACCACGGTTTCGGTGCAGGTCAGCCGGGAGCCGCCCGCTGCGGATTCAAAAATTCCCTCCCAGGAGCCGGACATATTGCCATTCTCCATGGTGAAGGCCCAAAAGTGGAGGGGCTCACAGTCTGTGACCGTGAAGCGGGTGGCATAGCCGCTTTTGGTATGCTCCACAAAGTGAACATCATCCAGGACTTCCACCTTTGCCAAATCACTGCGCCAGTTGGTATGGGAGAGATCAGTGGCAACTTGCCATAGCTGTTCCACCGAACAGGGAAAGAAAGCAACCGCTTTGGAAACAGCCATACAATTATCCACCCTTCTGTTTTTTCATGAGTTTGAGACCGATCCCTTGCTGCCGGGCTGCCGCCTGGAGCAGCTCCGCTGCAGCGAGGGCACGCTCTTTCACGGGTTTCTCGGCCAGTTCTGGCTGGCCGGCCAGAACGGACAGGACAGAGCGCAGCTGCTCCAGAGGCAGGAGATAGACGGCGGTGGTAAAAAGGGTTTTCCGGCGGCCGTCATTGTAGGAAGACAGGAGCTTTTCCAGAATCAGCCGCTTCTCTTCCAGCTGGGCAAGGTAGACTTCTGTACCCAGTTCCCGGGCTAGTGCGATATCCCGGGCCCGGGCCCGGTGGGGGACAAAGGAGTCGGCATCATCAAAGCCATCATAGCGGGAACAGGGATATTCGGGGCACTCCCAGCAAAACGGAATGCCGCCGTGATCCAGAGAACACCGGGCGATGGCGCAGGACTGGTTGCCAGCGCCTCCGCCGCAGCCGGGACAGTAGCCGCCCAGGTGCATGCTGCACAGGGCACAGTTGAGGCCGCATAGGGAAAAACGTGTTTCGGTGCGAGTAAAGCCTTTCATGATAGACCCTCCCTAGAACCACAGGGCTTGTTCATCCCGGAGAACCGGCTCTTTGCCCTGCGCATAGGGATCATAGCGGTTTTGGTTGCAGCCGAATTCCTGCAGGAAACAAATCTGATTCTTCTCGTTCCATCGAATGAGGGAGAGACCATCAAAGCTTTGAGCTGTTTCACCAGCCATGGCACACTGGAACACCCATTCAACCACCGTTTGATTCTTTTTATGGAAATACTGTCGGATGTCCCATCGCTGTACCATTCCCCGAGTATTCCATTCTTCAAACCACAGCTTGATTTTTCCACTGCCGTGGTATTCCGGCCCCCAGCTTTCGATGTAAACTGCATCCGGCGCAAAAAGCGTTTCGATTCCGGTATCACATTTGTCCAGCCACATGGAAAACCATTGCTGAATGCGGGCTTCGCGCAGTTTTTCTTTGGCCTGTTCCATATTCATAAGCTCCTGTTCTTTGGTATCCTGGATTTCTTATTCTCCGATCCTCCTGACCGGCTGCCGAATCACGGTTTTCAGCCGTTCCGGTTTGCACCGGCGTACATCGCTGAGGTAAATCTCGTGGTGGAACCGGCCTTCCCCAAAATCTGCCTCATAGCCCTGGGAGTGGGCATATTCGTTCATGGCCGCCACCGTGGCAGGCTCGGCATCATAGGGGCCGATGTGCATACACTGGACGCAAAGCCCTTCTTCCCAGGAGTAAAACTCCACCTTGGAGAAGTCCTGCTTCTTCTTTTGGGTGGCCTCCCGGATGGCCCAGTCAAAGGCCTCTTGATTCACAAACTCGGGCAGCCGGATCATGGAAATCCACTGGAAATCCTCTTTCCGGGAGTAGTCCACGCCCCGGGTGCCCTCCTGCCGCCAGAGCCCCTCCAGGGGCGGCACCACATAATCGAAATAGCCTTCCAGCTTGTGTTTACCCATCTTGCTCATTTTGATGGTAAAGGCCACCGCATACAGCAGCCCCAGGGCCTGCTTGTAATCACCGCCCTCCTGGTTGGGGTCGCCCTGGCCCCGCACCGCCAGAAAGTTCATGGCGGGCACCGTGACAATCCCCGGCGTTTTGGGCGGCAGGTAAAACTCTTTATACTCTTTCTTATAGTCAAAGGGCATTGGGTGGCACTCCTTTCCAGTTTTCGATTCGTTCCGAAATAGAGGCGCGGAAGGCCTCATCCGAGAGAGCCGGGTCCCGCACCTGTTCCCACAGAGGGCAGGGGAGGGCTTCACAGCCGCCGCAGCCGGTGCGGTGCTTTTTGTGGACGGCGCAGCCGTAGAGGGGACATGCTTTCCCGGCGGGGGCGTGGAAAACCCGCCCGCCGGATTCATTGCAGCCGGGGCAATCCTTTTGATAGAGGGGACAGGCGGCACATTCCAGGCCGCAGACCGTCAGGCCCAGGGCTAAGCGCCGGGCCTTTTTGCTGAGGCTGGCCAGAACCAGGCCGTAGGACTGGTCCAGCATCTGCTGGAGCAGCTGGTCCGGCACCGCACCGTCGGGCTGCACCGAAACCCAGCACCGCTTGTCCGAATACCAGCCGGGGAGGATGTCCTGATACTGTCCCCGGAAAAATTCCGACTCCATGGGGTCCAGTTTCAGGTTGATGTAATGAGGCTTGCCGGATTTGTCCAGGCAGAGGGCGGCAAACATTCTGCCGCCGATGTGATAGCGAATCCAGTTCCACACCGGCTGAAAGTCTTTGGTGACGCCCCGCTTGCGGAGCAGATATTCGTCCATCCAGGCGTAGCGCATGGGTCAGACCTCCTTTTGGTATCGCCGGGCCAGCGTGGCAGTCAAGTCTGCCAGACGCTGCCGCAATTCTGCCGGCTCGGTCAGTTCCGCGCCCTCCCCAAAGGTCAAAACCCAACTGAGAACGCTGTCTGCATCGGGGAAGCCCCAGGTGAACCGCAGCCTCCCGTCCGGCTGGATGGTGAAACTGTCCGGGCCGTATTCCTCCACCAGCCGCCAGCGGCAGGCGGGGTCAAAGAGAACTGTGACCTGATACTTGGCCGGGAAGATGCGTTCCGCCGACAAATCCGGCGGCGGTGCCGGCCGGGGCGTGAAGGGCTCGCCAGGGGCAAGGTCTGTCATCCGGTTGAGCTTGAACAGCCGGAAATCCTGCCGGGTCCGGCACCAGCCCCAGACATACCAGGAGGACCACTGAAACACCAGGTCATAGGGCTCGACGGTCCGCAACGCCGTTTCTTTGGGAGAAAAATAAGTAAACCGAATGGTCAAATGCTGCCGGATGGCTGAGTGAATGGCTTCAATTTTGGGGGACAGGCTGGTCTTGTACCAGGAGGAGAGGTCGATCAGGATGTGAGAATCCCTGCCGGTGCTCCCGGCCGAGAGCTTTTCCATCAGCTGGGCATAGCGTCTTGTGCCGCTGACGCTGTCCAGGCTTTGCAGCCCGGCCAGAATGGCCTGCATCTCGGGGGTGGTGAGGACCGTCCGGTCCACCCGGTATCCCTCCAGAATCGAGATGCCCCCACCGGTGCCCTGGGCGGTGGCAATGGGGATTCCGGCCTGGCAGAGGGATTCGATGTCCCGCTGGATGGTGCGGCGGGATACCTCAAACTGCTCCGCCAGTTCCGGCGCGGTGATCTTGTCCCGCTGGAGCAGGATAGACAGAATGCCGATGAGCCGTTCCATTTTCATGGGCTGCGCCGCCTTTCCGCTTTTTTTGTATTATACCATAGGAGTGCGACAGCTGTCTGTCATGTTTCGCTTCTTTTTGAAAAAGAAATGGGATCAGGCAGGAGCCGATGGGCCGTCTATCTTTTTCCAAAAGAATGGAGTATACTGAGTCACACAACCACTATCAGGGAAAGGAAAAGCAGCATGAACCAGAGCAAAGAGAGACATCTGTTTTTGACATCCAGCGGATTATCAGAACCGATGAAACGAAAGCTGTTTTGTCTGATCGGGAAAACACCGAAAGAAGTAAAGGTGCTTTACATCCCAACGGCAGGAATAGAGACAGATGGCGCAAGAGAAGGTTTTGCGGTCTGTCTACACGAACTTGCAGCCATGGGGATTCTCCCGGAGCATATTTTAATTTATAACCTGGAGCTGATTGTCTCCCAGGATTATGCAAGAACCTATTCGGCTTATATCCAGGAACTTCCCATGGTGTCCAGACTGCTGACGCCGGAAGAGCTGGAATGCTTTGATGTGGTTTTTGTCAGCGGCGGGGACTGCGCTGTGCTATGCCGCGAAATGAAACGAACCGGCTTTGACCAGGTGCTCCGGGAGGGCATCAGCCGTGGCGTGATCTATGTGGGTATCAGCGCAGGGAGTATGTACGCAGCGGGCAATCTGGAAGACGGGCTGCGGATTCTTCCCCATGTGCTGATACCCCATTGGACGGGGCCGGCCATGGAAGAATTGCCGGATGGTGCGGAGGAAATCCGATTGGAAGATGGGCAGGCCGTTTATATTGCGGGAAACGGCGCTGGATTACTGGAATAACAGAGGAAACGATGATGAACAAAGCAGTTATTTACATCCACGGCCAGGGCGGGAATGCCAAAGAAGCAGACCACTACAAAGCCCTGTTCAAGGGCTGCGTGGACTATGCAGCTCAAACCCCGTGGGAAGCCAAAGAGGAATTTCCGGTTCTACTGGAACCGATTTGCAAGGAACATCGATCGGTCCAAATGGTTGCCAACAGCATCGGTGCCTATTTTGCCATGCAAGCCTTGGCGGACTGGCCCATCGAGCAGGCCTGGTTTATTTCTCCTGTGGTGAACATGGAAAAGCTCATCACCAATATGATGGCCTGGGCCGGTGTCACGGAGAAGGAACTCCGGGAGAAAGGGGAAATCCCCACCGCCTTTGGCCAGACCCTTTCCTGGGAGTATCTCTGCTATGCAAGAGAGCATTCGGTCCGGTGGGACATTCCCACCCACATTTTGTATGGGGAAAAAGATACTTTGACTTCTTATCCCACCATCTCGGCCTTTGCAGAGCAGATCCACGCCGACTTGACGGTGATGAAAGACGGGGAACACTGGTTCCACACCCCGGAACAGATGCAGTTTCTGGATGACTGGGTCCGGCGGTTTTTGGGCTGATCTGCCTACTTGCCATGTTCTGCGTCAATAGCTGGACAAAAGGGCAGCCGTTTACCGGCTGCCCTTTTTGGCTGTATCCATCGGGCAGCGCTGCCATTGGGATCTTCCGACTCGACTGGCAGCCGGGAAAACTGGGTATTCCGGGCCTTGACCAGGACCGTGCTAGTTAAGCTCAGCCCGCAAATCATAAAAACTTCAAACCCTAATTTTTTGCAAAACCGGCTGATGCCAGGCTTTGACGCATGGCAAAGACCGGCATGTGCAGATGTGGAAGTGTATTGGATGGATGATAAATCGGGGATCAATGACAGCTATTGTCCGCATAAAACCAGCTGCTTCTGTTTATTTGAATCAAATGATGTTTATACTGCGTCAAGAGAAAAAGCGCAGTCACTTGTCTCATCGTATTTCATAAAAAGAACACAAGTCAATACCGAACATGCTCTGCATCCAATCGGAGGATTCACACGTGCTGTGTGGAAAAGAGAAGCGGTATATTGCTTTCAATATTCGTTTGCTATCACGCGTTCCCGTCAATCCCATCGGAGATGCCAGACAGTGGATTGCCGCAGCACGTCGGCCAGAGCGCCGTTGGCAGCATCCTGGTGGATCACAATGGGACAAAAGTTGTACAGCTCTTTTGTCGCTTCCATGACCTTCTCTTCAGGGACGGGGACCGGCAGCGCGAATTCCAATTCACCATGGCTCATGGCGGCAGGCACCGCGCCATACTGTTCAAACCAGTATTTGGCCGCCGCCATCAGATCCGGTGTATCAGGGCAGTTGCTCCAGTTGCCGAAGGGCAGGTAGGCAAAGATTTCCCAAGGGTTGTTCACCGGGATCTTGGCCAGAATCAGGGGATGGGTCAATTCGGATTCGTGATCCCGCCAGATTGCGAAGCGGTTGATCTCACAGCCGTTCTCCATTACGCCCAGGATTTCTTTTTCCAGGTTTACCTTGTCATCCTCGCTTATTTCTTTGCGCGGGGCGATCCTCTCTTTCCAGACCGCTCTGTTGTCCAGGGCGGGAATGTCAAGCATCTTTTTCCGGTATTCTTCCACTTTGTTTGGGTCAAAGTCATGGTTGTCCATGCTGCCGCTGTCTGGGTCGGAGTTCATCACAAGGCATTCCCACAGAGCTTGTTCATCCGCCCGGATGAACACCGGCACAAAGCCCTCGTGCATACTGTCACGCCGGGCATAACTATAGGCCGCTGAGATGGGGTCATTCTCTTTCATGGAGGGGAAATAGGTGCATTCGCAGTTGAGATAGCGCATCAAAGCCATGGCAAGTTCAGAAGGCTCCAAAGTATCTTCATCAAAGCGCTGTCTTTGCCAGCTTTCAAAGCGCCGGTCGATCACCTTTGCCATGGCCTGGTAATAGCTCTCGTCAAAGGGCACAAAAAGGTAGGCTTCGTCCTGAATCTCGTCCGAATAATTCCGTTTCTGGCCGATGATGCTGACGGCATAACTGTCGATGTCACTGGGATAATACGGAGGGTTCTCGTTGTAGCCGTAGTAATAGGAAGCAAAGGCACGCCCTGTCTGGTTGAACAAAACGCTGAAAAGCTGCCCGTTTAGTTTATCCTGTAGGAAAGCACGCAGGTCGACGCTGCCGGGGCTGGCTTTGATCTGCTTTACCATACTGCCATAGTCCTCGAGGAAGGCGGCGCCCATCAGATCATGCTCCATGCACCAGCGCAGATAGATGGTCATGTGATTGAAAGCGTTGCGTTCATCCACTGGCAGCCTTTTCATTCGAAGGGTTGTAAGGTGCCAGATCCCGTTGTCCATTTCCAAAATATCATCGGCTGCATCCTCTGTGCTGTGAAGGATGCCTTTGGTGATGGCATCGGGGCGGTCGGGCCGCGACACAAAGCCGACGGCTTCCATGTTTTTCAGCAGAGCCTCTGAGCCATGTTCCAGACTGTAGTTCAGCTCATTCCGATAGAGGGGAAGAACCTGGTAAAAATGGACGACCTCACCGCCGGGGAGGGCACAGACTGCGCCGCCAGGCACTGCACTGAATGGCGCTGAAAGCAGCGCGGCGCGAAGCCAGGTATTCGACGCAAAAGGCTTCTGATTGTCCACGATGCAGCCCCTGCTCAGCCATACACCGCTGATGGAAAGACGGGCCAGAGCTTTCAGCAGATCAACCGGCCAGCACCACCGTTCATCCCTGCAATTCCAGGGGATGCTTTTCCATTCTCTCGGCAGGGCGATGGCCAGCTCCGCCCGACCCAGCTTGTATTCTGCCAGTTCTTCCGGAACGGGCATCCGATGGGCACCCATCCCTATGGTGACCAGGGTACAGTAGTCCCGCTCCCCAGAAGGCGACACCACGCAGATGTCCAGGCGAATGCCCGGGACGTCTAACCGATGAAACACATGTTCGATCTTGCCGAAATACTGCAGGATATGTTGCTCAATGGCATTCATTTCTGCCTTGGTGTAGATCTCCGGCCCGTCTGGGACATGCCCCGGGGCTGTCCCACCGTTCGGGTTTTCTTTGTCTTTTTCCTCCGGGATGCCCGCTGAGGGCTTCCGGAAAACTTTCAAGGTCATTTGACTCTCAGGCAGTCCGTCGCCCGCGCTGCGGGTGCTGGCGTGGGTGTCCTCTGGAGAAAAGCCGGTATTTTGCTGGTCCTGGAGTTCCACATTGTTTCCGGCCGCAGCAGAGACAGGGCTGGCCGGCAAATCACGACGCCGGTTCGGCTCAGAACTGCCGCCCCCGGGACAGTAACCCCTATCATTGTCAACGTACATGGTCATGCCTCCTTCTACGCCAGCCAGTCATCGCCTTTGCACCGGCTGGCTGCTGTGCAGCGCCCCAAAACAGCTGCCGGCACGGTATAATCTAAAACGATATAAAATTATTGTTTTTCAATAAAAACATATTGCAATTCAATGCGTCCTGTGATATGATGAAACCACAAAGACAGGAGGTTTTGAATATGAACTGGAGCAGTAAAAACAGCATCCGGCTGTCACGGCTGTGTGTGGTATTGTTCGGGGCGGCAGCGGTGTCCATTTTGGCGTCAGCCCCCTGGCTGATCAGGGATTTTGTGCAGTTCAGTCGGGTCCCGCTGGAAAATCAAGCCGGGAACCTGATGCTGGCTACCCTCTATATCGGCGGCGTCCCGGCCCTGTACATTCTGTGGCAGCTCTGGCGGCTGCTGGAAAACATCCAGAGTGGCCGGGTTTTCATCCCGCGCAACGTCCAGCTGCTGCGTCGGATCAGCTGGGGATGTGCCGCCGGTGCGGCCATCTGCCTGGTCAGCGGATTTTATTACCTTCCTTTTTTCGTGGTTGCAGCTTGCGGGGCTTTTATGGCGCTGATCGTGCGGGTTGTAAAAAATGTCTTTCAGCAGGCGGTGCAGCTGCAGGAAGACGCCGACTATACCATCTGAAAGGGGAGAGACCATGCCCATTGTGGTAAATTTGGATGTCATGATGGCCAAACGCAAGATCTCAGCAGGGGATCTTGCGGCGCGGATCGGAATTACCCCCGCCAATCTGTCCATTCTCAAAAACAACAAGGCCAGGGCTGTACGCTTTTCCACACTGGAAGCACTGTGCCGGGAACTGGAGTGCCAGCCCGCCGACCTTCTGGAATATGTTCCGGACGAATGATTGCCCCTGACGGGCAAAAGGAGGCTTTTCTAATGAATAACCCTATGGATGTTGGTGGTTCTCCCGGCGGTTTGACGGCCAGCCCCGCCTTTACTGCTCAAACCCGCCCCGCAAAAAAGGCGCTCCGGGTTGAAACGGGCGAACGTGCCGCCGCAGTGCTCTGCCTGCTGATGGGCATCATATACGCGCGATGGATGCTGGCCCCGCCTGCTGTTCTGTACCAGCATGGATGGTGGACGCTGGCAGCAGTGCTGGGCTGCTTCTTTGTATGTATAGAGGTTTCAGCCCGCCTGTGCCGCATCCCGTGCCGGCGGGAAAGCTGGTTTTGGGCGGCGATGTTTCTGGCGCAGTCCATTGGATGCGGCCTGTTTGAAAACGATACGCTTTCCTTTTTCCCGGTCCTACTGGCCCACCTGGCGGCTGCCCAGTGGGCGCTGGTGCGCTGCGGGGGAGCGGTGGCCCTGCCGGTGGGAGCTCTGCTGCTGGTGGATCTGCTCCGGGGCTGGTTTGGGATTCCTTTTTCCAATTTCCACCGGCTGTTCCAGGCTCTTTTTTCGGGTGTGGGACAAAAATTGCCCAGGCCCAAAAGCAGGGGAATCTGGTGGGGACTGTTGGGCGCTTTTTGCGCCCTGCCGGTACTGGGATGGGCTTTTTCCACCCTGGTAACTGCGGATGCAGCTTTTCAGCAGATGACCGGCAGCCTGGGACGCTGGCTGACCGGGTTCAGCCTGCCGGCCTTTCTGGCCGATTTCTTCCATCCAGGCTGGCTGTTCCTCGAACTCTTTTTTGCCTGCTGGTTTTATGGATTGTTTTACGGCTCCAAGCATCTCCAGGAAAAGACGGGCCGAATCACGGAGCACAGCCTGTACCGTGCATCCGAGAAGCTGCGGATAGCCCCACGGCAGACGCCGATGGTGGCCCTGTCCCTGGTCTGCGGGCTGTATTTGCTCTTTTTCCTGTCCCAGATCAATTATCTGACAGCCGGCTTTGCCGGTGTCCTGCCCCAGGCATATACGGCGGCGGAATATGCCCGCCGTGGATTCTTTGAAATGCTGCAGATCGCCCTGGTGAATCTGTCGGTGCTGGCGGCGGCAGCCAAACTTTGCCGCACGCCTTTGCGCCAAAGCACAGGGCTGCGGATCCTGGGCATCACACTCTGCGGCGCCAATCTGCTGTTTGCCGCCATTGCTTTTTCCAAGCTTTGGCTTTATATCTCCCGGTTTGGCCTCACCAGTCTGCGGGTACTGGCAGGATACGCCATCGCGGTGGTAACAATTTGGTCAGCCCTGGCCATGGCCAGTCTTTTGCGTCCCTTCGGGGCCGTGGTATGGGGCGTCCGACTGGCGGCGGTACTCTTCTGCCTGCTCTGCCTGTGCAATATTGACCATCTGGTTTCGCTGACCCAGCGGCAAGCGGAGCGGGAATATCCCGCATCTGAAACAGCAGTGGTTTTTGATTGTGAGGATGAAACAGAAGTCTGAGGCGAAAAAGAAAAGCGCCCTGCATCATCCCGTCGTCAAGACAGGATCACACAAGGCGCGAAAGGACCGCACAAAACCAGACCCTGCCTGCAGGGCAGACCCGGGTCTCTGACAGCTCGTTGCGTTATGGAAAAAGAAGGGAATATCCCTTGGCCGCCGGATTGAAGATTCCATAAGAGAGATGCATCATAGCATGTGCTGCTTTGATTAAAAAAGGACAGAAAACGTTTTTATTATTATACCACATTTTTCTGGAAAAGGGGAGAGGAAAGCCGCAGGCCTTCCCCAAGCGGAGAACAGCCCGGACCGACGGAAAGACTGTGGATTCATCCGGAATCCTGTGTTATACTTTACTCAAATAATGCATGGCCAACCCGGAGTTTGCGGAGGGAACCTATGAAACAGTATATCGTCGATGCCTTTACAAGCGAGCCGTTTTCCGGCAATCCGGCTGCAGTCTGCGTAATGGACAGCTGGCCGTCGGAACAGTCCATGATGAAGCTGGCCATGGAAAACAATCTTTCTGAGACAGCGTTTCTTGTAAAGGAAAAAACGGGCTATCATCTGCGCTGGTTTACGCCCAGCACCGAAGTGGAATTGTGCGGTCATGCAACCCTCGCTTCTTCCTATGTGATTCTGCATTTCTACCAGCCCGATCAGAATACAGTTACATTCCATACCCGCAGCGGTCCGCTGACCGTCTGCAGGCGGGGAGAGCTGTATGAAATGAATTTTCCGACCTACCCCCTGCGGGAGATCCCGGTGACGAACGCCATGGAACAGGCATTTGGCGTCCGCCCTGTGAAAGCCGTCCTGGGGCTTGACCTGGTATGTGTGTTTGGATCGGAAGAGATTGTGCGGACCATGCACCCTGACCAGTCTCTGCTGTCCGGCATCGAGGGCAGGATTCAAAATGCCACCGCGCCCGGAAAGGAGACCGACTGCGTATCCCGCAGTTTTTGTCCGAAACTGGGCATTGCGGAAGACCCGGTCTGCGGTTCAGCCCATTGCCAGATTGCAGATTACTGGTCGAAGGAACTGAACAAAAGGGAAATCGTGGCCTATCAGGCATCCAGGCGGGGCGGCTATCTGCATTGCCGCATGGAAAAAGACCATCGGATTACCATCAGCGGCGAGGCTGCTTTGGTAGCTGTTTCAGAGATTGCAGCGAAACTATGATGATTTTTAGGACGTGCCGGGCGTAAAACGATTGGCATGGATCAATCGGGCCGCATGCCGCAGCCGGATCAGCTTGAAAAATAGAGACCATCAGAAAGGGAGGTCATGCTGATGAAAAAGAAATGGGGATCCAGATCGCTTTGCGGTTTGCTTGCCGCCGGCATGCTGTTGACGACAGGCTGCAGCCGCCTGCCGACTGTGACGTTGGACCAGCTGATGGAAGAGGTCAACGCCGCCCATCAGGCGGTGGACAACGACGGGCTGAGCAAGGAATTCATCCCGCGGCAGCCGGTGGACGAAAGCGGGACCCCCATCTCTGCCCAAACCTACTATGTTGATTCCTCGGCCCAGCCCTATGACCCCGATCTGGTGCTGACCCGGGAACAGATGGAGGAGGATGTTGCCTATCTCTTTGACGCCCTCTATGCCTGCTATGGGAACTACGACAAGATGGGCGGGCAGATTGTTTTTGACAAGGCAGAGCGAGCCCTTCTGAAAGAGTGTGCCAGGCATGATTCCCTCCGGGCTGAGGACTTCCAGCAGATGCTTCTGCCCTATTTTACCTTTGTGAAAGATGCCCACTTCACAATCCAAAATCAATCCCTCAACCCGTATTGGTATCCCTTTTTCTTCCGGGAAGTAGCCTTTTACCTGGATGACGGCCGATATGTCACAGAAAACCACAAAACCGTGGCCTCGGTGGAGGGCTATGAGGATTTGACCCAGCTGTTCCGGCGCTCCATCTCCCCCGAAGGGGAGATCGTGTATTATCCCGTTGTGCTCCAGGACACCACCGACTGGGACGAGCCTCTGACTGTCCACTACACCGACGGCAGTACCCAGGTACTCCGGTGCGAACCCTACAGCTGGGGAGAAGGCATCGGAAAAGTGGATCAGCTGGCCATCCCGGAAGTACATTATGATAACGATATCCCGGTTCTCCTGGTGAACTCCATCCGGGGCGAAACGGTGGAAGGCTGGCAGGAAGGGTTTGACCAGGGGGCACAGGTTCTGGGAAATGCCCCCGTCGGGATTCTGGACCTTCGCTTCAATCCCGGCGGATATGGCGATGTGGCTGTCGGGTGGCTCAAAGAGTATGCCAAAGCAGTCGTCCCCACCAATTCCATGTTTTTCTTCTTTAATTCAGGAATGCAGGAGACCAATGCGAGGGACCTGTGGGTATCCAATGAAAACCTCCTGGTGATTCTGACCAGCAAATGGACGGCCTCGTCCGCAGAAATGTTGATGGATGCCGCCTACAACCTGGAAAATGTACTAATCGTGGGCGAAAATACATGCGGCGCATTGATCGGAGGTTCGGCCCCTGTCCAGCTGCCAAACAGCAGGCTGTCGGTCGCAATCGGACCCTCCCAGACCATCATCCCGGACACCAACGATTACTTTGAGGAGTACCGGGGCTTTTGCCCCGATCTCTGGGTGCCGGCGGGTGAGGCCGAGGAACTGGCAGTCAAGCTGCTGGAAAAGAATGCCCAGTGATTGCCTATAAAAACAGCGACCCGGCTTTGCGCAGGGCCGCTGTTTTGTTGGAAGGCGTCAGGGTCTGCAGCTTGGCGAGCGTCCCCAAAGGTGATTCAGCTCCAGCGGTTGGTTTTCATGCAGAGCCTGCAAGTTCTCCCAGAAAGAGCCATGTCCATTGCGGTGTTTCCGCTTTGGCAGCCATTTGCAGAAATGCGCCGGGCTTTTGGGCCCGGCGTTTTTTGTTTGTAGTCAGTCTGTGCAGGTGATGCGGAGATTGCGGAACAGCCCCTCGGTGCCAATGTCCACAAAGAGCCCCACGCCTCCCCGGGCCTGGGGGCCCAGCAGCATCTGTTCCACCTTCAGCAGAGGCGCCCCGTTTACAGAGAGGGTGCCGCAGCCGTTGTCCACGGTAAGACGGAGCTTGATCCACTCGTCCAGACCAATGTCGGCGGGAGACTCGTAGCAGGTGATCTGCCGGTCCCGGAAATACTGGAAGGTATAGGTGGGGTAGCAGAAATACTGGACACCGTGCTGCCTGCGGAGAGGGTCGGTGCAGTCACGGCCGTTGGCCGGCCGCAGGTAAAAGGATTCAAAACGGCTGTCGTCCTCCGCAATATGAAAGGCCAGGCCGATGAATCCGCGGGCCAGGTCAGGGGCATCCGGCAGGATGCGGCTGCAGACCTCCACCTCGATGACGCCGTTGTGAAAGTCCGACCCTGCCAAACGGGCATAACTGTTGATATCGAAGTCGTAGAGGCGGTCGGTTTTTACCACACGGAGCAGGCTGTCACCCTCTTCGATGGAGGTATGAAGGGTGGTAAAATCCCGGGCGTGCAGGGGACTGGTCATAGAGAAAACTCCTTTCCGGTTGGGTGTATTGTATACTTTGATTATAAAGCATAGCGGCCCGAATGAAAAGAAGGCACAAAAAAGTAAGCAGGTTACCATCCGGTAACCTGCCTGGCCCGATTGGCGCTGACAGAAGGATCTGCAGATCTTCAACACCATGAAGAATAGGAGAGAAAACAATGCCGAACTCGAAATATGGTCAGCTTGCAGCTGGCATCACTAAGAACCCCTGCTATGCAGAAGCGGGGCCTGTTCCGGTTTGAACTACCTTCATGGCAATTTCTCCTTTTTGCACAGGTATAAAACCAAGCGCTGCAGCACGAGGCGGCATACCACGGCGCAAATCTAATGGCAATAGTTATATCCGTTTCTCCAAACAGCAGACAACAGGGCAGGCAGCTGTGCCTTATGGAATGCTTACGAAATGGCACTGGATGGCTCCCTGCGGCCGGATGTAGGAGCGAAGGGAAGGGGGAAAGCCAAAACACAAAGACCCAGTTGATCGTCATTGGATCAGCTGGGTCTTCCTGTTTATGAGATTGATGCAAATACGCTTGTCGGGCAGGCCGTATCGGACCTATTTTTACTGATAAACTTCCTTCAGGTGGGCAGAAAGCTTCATGTTCTCGGCATAATCCACAGGCACCGTGATCACGCTGGGGACAGTCTGCCGGAAAGCTTCCTCCAAGGTAGGGATCAAGTCCTCTGCCTTTTCCACCCGGTAGCCCTTGCAGTGCATGGCCTCAGCCAGCATTTTGAAGTCGGGATTGGTGAAGTCCACGAAGCAATGCTCTCCGTTGAACTGTTCCTGCTCCTTCCATTTGATCAGACCATAGCTGGCATCTTCCCAAATAAGGGTTACAAAGGGAACTTTTTCCCGGACGGCGGTTTCCAGCTCCTGGCTGTTCATCATAAATCCGCCGTCACCGCAGACTGCCAGGACCTTCTTGTCGGGGTTGAGGAGCTTGGCTGCAAAGGCGCCCGGGATGGAGAAGCCCATGCTGGCGAAGCCATTGGAGATCAGACAGGTGTTGGGCTCGTAGCAGTCATAGTGGCGGGCAATCCACATTTTGTGGGCGCCCACATCGCTGACCAGGATGTCATCCCTTCCCATCACCTTGCGAACATCGGCCAGGATGCGGGCCGGTTTCATGGGACAGCTGTCATCGTCGGCCATGGCCTGGTGTTCGGCCTCCATGGTCTTGCGCAGGGCCAGAGCAAACTCGGGCTCCTGGGTGCGGTGGGCACAGCGCAGAATCTCATAAATGCTCTCGGAAATATTGCCCACGACTTCAATGGCGGGCTGATACAGTTTGTTGACATCGGTGGGTGCTGTATCGATATGGACAATGGTCATATCCGACCGGGCGCCCCACTTGGCGGGCGCACACTCTACGATATCATAGCCAATGGCAATTACCAGATCTGCACGGTCGAATACCTGGTTGGCATAATCCTTCTGGGGGATACCGATGGTCCACAGGCTGTAGGGATTATCCATGGGGATGATGCCTTTGGCCATCATAGTGTTCACCACAGGGATGTGAAGGCGGTTTGCCATCTCGGTAACAGCAGGTGCAGCATGGCTGCGCACAGCGCCGGCGCCGGCCAGAATCACAGGGTTCTTCGCCTCACTGATGATCCGGGCAGCCGCTGCAATGTGGGTGGGATCTGCGTACAGATCGTGAATCTGCTGACGCTTCAGGGGAACAGCGTCGGCAGGCATTTTGGCAATGTTCTGGGGCAGATCGATATGGGTGGCGCCGGGCTTGCCATTCTCGGCATATTTGAAAGCCAGGCGGACAATTTCGCCTACCGTGTCGGGCAGAATGATCTGTTTGGAACGTTTGGTAATAGGGGCATACATAGCGGTCAGATCCAGGTACTGATGGCTGGTCAGCTGCATCTTGTCGGTGCCCACCTGGCCGGTAATGGCCACCAGCGGCGCGCCATCCAGATAGGCATCGGCCACGCCGGTGACCAGATTGGTGGCACCAGGGCCCAGTGTGGAAAGACAGACGCCGGCCCGGCCGGTGAGACGGCCGTAGACATCTGCCATAAAAGCGGCGCCCTGCTCATGGCGCACCGGAATAAAACGAATATGGCTGTCACGGATGGCGAACATCAGGTCCAGTGTCTCTTCGCCGGGGATGCCAAACATGACATCGACGCCTTCGGCTTCCAAACAGTCCACCAGGACCTGGGCGGTTGTTTTCTGCTTTTGCTGCATCTTTTAATTGCTCCTGTTGCTTTTATGATTTCAAAACAAAAAAGGCGGCGCTGCCCCTATCCCTGGCAGCGCCGCCTTTGCAAACCTTATTGTAATGGATCTTTTGGGTTTACACAAGAGTCAATTTTCACAAAAAGCTTTCCTTTTGGAACGCTCAAACTGCACAGGACTGTGGATCGCGCAAAGCCGGGTCAACAGCCGGCACCTTCTGATTCAGTTGGGGCCGGGGAGAGGAGAACCAGGGGCCCGGGCTCAGCAGCGAATAGATGCAGTCGTTCAAGCGGAAAGGCGGGCTTCAGAGGCCAGCCGCCGCACTGGAAGAGCCCTCAATGCGCAATCCGGCTGCCGCAATGGGGGCAGTAATCTCCAGTGGTTCTTCCCAGGTGTTTTTTGCAGGAAGGGCACCTGTAAAAGAGCAAATTGACGGCGATGGCAGCTGCCATCAATGTCAGCCCCACCGGCAAAAAGAGAATATGGACGACCACGAGCAAAACCGATAAAAACCCCACTGCCCCTAAAATCAGAAAGATCCATTTTGCCTTTGCAGGATACACGCGTACCCCTCCATCCTGAATTCATATATCCCGTTGCTGCTCTGATTTTTATTCAGTATAACATTGAACCATCGGTAAGTCCATACACCTGCGGGCCATCTAGCCAGGCTTTTTCTATTCCTGATACTTTCCTTAGAATTGGGTGCTATCATAGGGCTAGAAAGTGAAAGGAGATACTGTTATGGAAACGTCGATTCCATCCAAAGGCATCACCGAGACAGGGCTGAAATGGATTGCCCTGGTCACCATGGTGCTGGATCACATCCACTACTTTTTCAGTTTCACCGGTCAGGTTCCCGAATGGTTCAGTATGGTGGGGCGGCTGGGGGCGCCCCTGTTTCTGTTCTGCCTGGTGGAGGGATTCACCCATACCCACAGCCGAAAACGCTATTTTGCCAAGGTCTACATCATCTCCACCTTCATGTCGGCCCTGCTGTTTTTGATGGCCTACGGCGGGGTGCTGGTGCGCCCCGATGGCTTTTACCCCCTCAATGGCATCATGACGACCTTTGTGATCCTGATGGTGATCTGGCAGGGCATCGACTGGCTGGGGGAGAAGAAGATTCTCCCGGGCCTTGCCGCCATCATCCTGCCGCTGGCCTGGCCCTTGATCGCCAGCGGGCTGTCGGTGCGATTCCCGGCACTGGCAGGGCCGGTGGGATTTCTCTGCTATTCCTTTGTGCCCATGTGGGGGATCACAGGGGACAGCAGCTGGCCGGTGCTGGTGATGGGCCTGGTACTCTACTTGTTCCGCAAAAACCGGAAAATCCAGGTGGCAGCCTTTTGCGTCTACTATCTGCTGTACGGTGTGGTGTATATGGGCTGGATGGCCTCGTTCCTGCCTGACTTTACCTGGATCCAACTGTTTACTGAATACTATGAAATCTACGGCATCCTGGCTGCGCCGCTGATGCTGTGGTATAATGGCAGACGGGGCGGGGGACACAAGATGCTGTTCTATCTCTTTTATCCCGCCCATGTGTATCTGCTGTATGCCCTGTCCTGGGGGCTGTATCTTGTTTTGAACTGAGGTGAGCACATGGCACATATTCTGGTGGTGGACGATGACAAAGACCTCTGCACCCTGCTGAAAACTGCCCTGGAACGGGATGGTCACCAGGTGTCGGTGCACCTGAACGGGGCCGAGGTGGACCAGGCAGCCTGCCGCTGGGCCGACTGCATCCTGCTGGACGTGATGATGCCGGGGGAGGACGGGTTTGCCCTGTGCCGGCGGATTCGGTCCATGACCGATGGCCCGATTTTGTTTTTGACCGCCAAAACCCAGGAGGCCGACGTGTTGACCGGGCTGGGCATCGGCGGGGATGACTACCTGACCAAGCCCTTCCGGGTGGCAGAACTGCGGGCCAGGGTGGCGGCCCATCTGCGGCGGGAACACCGCACGCCCCACACCCGTCTGCGGCGTGGCAGTCTGGACTTTGATCTCAGCGAACGGATGGTGTATTACCAGGGCACACCCATCCGGCTGACCCGCAGCGAATATGCCATCTGTGAACATCTCGCCATGCGGCCGGGACAGATTTTTTCCAAAGAACAGCTGTACCAGGCCGCCTTTGGCTATGAGGGCACAGCGGATACATCGGCCGTCACAGAACACATCAAGAACATCCGGGCCAAATTGCGCCCGGCGGGGGAATCCCCCATTGAAACGGTTTGGGGGGTCGGCTACAAATGGAAAAACGAATGAAGCGCCCGGCGGGGCTGACGGTTTTGTTCTGGCGCTACCTGTTGACCACCGGGGCGGTGATTCTGGCGCTGGCGGTGCTCTGGTGGCTGGGGCTGTCTGTCTTGATGCAGATGAAGTTTGTCTACCCGGCCAGCACTGCCGCCGATGGGATAGATAATCTGGTCTATGAACTGGAGGCCGGCGCCAGGACACCGGAGGAAATCCCCTACTATTACCGCTGGGTAGTCTTTGACCGCAGCCGGCAGGTGATGGACCCGGGGAATATGAACCGCCGGCAGCTTTCCTATGCCGAATCAGCCCTGGCAGGTGATTCCATCCGGCATGGAATTTTCTATGCCCAGTACCACCGGATGGTGGAGCTGCCCACAGGGGAGATTTGCGTAGTGCAGTACGACTACTCGATGCCCTACGGCCTGGAAAGCCTGCAGGCCCATCTACCCGAGTTCCAGACCTGCGCGATTCTGGTTTTGCTGGGGTCCTGGCTGTTGACCGGCATTTTGTTGACCAAGCATTTTGCGGGACTACTGCGGCGGGACGCTGCCCTGCTGACCGCTGCGGCCCAAACCATTGCCCGGCAGCGGCTGGATACCCCGCTGGAAGGCCAGACCCGGGTGCGGGAGTTTGGCCAGACCCTGGCCGCCATGGAGCAGCTGCGGGTCAGCCTGGCCCAGTCTCTGGAAAGCCAATGGGCCATGGAACAGCAGCGCCAGCTGGAGCTGGCTGCCCTGACCCATGACCTGAAAACGCCCCTCACCGTCATCAGTGGGAACGCAGAACTGCTGCAGGAGGACCAACTGAAACCCACCCAGCAGGAGATGGTGGACGCCATCCTCCGCAGCGCGGTCCGGCTACAGGAATATGCGGGGCAGCTCCGGGCCATGACCCTGCCGGATGCCGCACCGGAAGTAAGGGAAACCGTCGCTCTGGACGCCCTGGCAGAGGGCTGGAAGGGGATCGGGCAGAGTCTCTGTGCAGTGAAACAGATTGGCTTTGTCTGCGGTCCGGTGCCGGCTGCCGAGGCGGAAGTATACCGCGCCAGCCTGGACCGGGCTGTGAGCAATCTGCTGGACAACGCCGTGCGGTATACCCGGCCCGGCGGGCAGGTTTCTCTTGCTGTCTCGGTGGAACAGAACACCATCTCCATTGCAGTGGAGGACACCGGCCCCGGCTTTTCGGCAGAGGCCCTGGCCAAGGGCGGACAAGCCTTTTTCACCAGCGACTCCAGCCGCCCCCAGGAAGGGCATCTGGGGCTGGGACTCTTTTTTGTGCGGCAGACCGCCCGCAAACATGGAGGCTCTCTGCAGCTTTCCAATACCGGCCGTGGTGCAAAAGCGGTATTGACTTTTCCCACATGAACAAAGAACAGCCGCACGCCAAAAGCAGCAGAAGCAAAAAAGCAATTGAACCTTGCAAAATCCAAAAGGGCAGCCAACAGAATGGCTGCCCTTTTGGATTGGCTGCAGTTTCTGGCCGGGCTGTGTGCAGCAGGAAACCTGCAGCTTGAATATGGCGCAGTGCCGGGATGCCCGTTTACCGGTTCAATGCATCCATATATGCTTTGAGGGTTCTGTCATCAAACAGAACCCATTCCACCAGTTCCAGAGCGCCGGGATGCGCTGCATCAAAATCCCGGACAGTTTGAACGGCGATCTCGGCAGCCTTTGTCACCGGAAAAGCATACACTCCTGTCGAAATGGAGGGGAAGGCAATCCGCCGGATACCGTGCTCCACAGCCAGCAGAAGGGAGTTCCGGTAGCAGTCTGCCAGGAGCTGCGGTTCGTTGCGGTCCCCGCCGGACCAGATGGGCCCCACGGTATGAATGACAAAGGGGCAGGGAAGGCGATAACCACGGGTGATTTTGGCCTGGCCGGTGGGGCAGCCGTGAAGGGTTCGGCACTCGGCCAGCAGTTCAGGGCCGGCAGCCCGATGGATGGCGCCGTCTACGCCGCCGCCCCCAAGCAAACTGTTGTTGGCAGCATTCACAATGGCATCCACATTCCGGATTTGCGTGATGTCGCCCCGGATCATACGCAGCTGGGCAGCGTTTGTCTTGGGAGCAAAAGGATCAGCATCGTTTTGAGCGAAATTGGATCGAGACATGGGTGAGTCCTCCTTTGTCAGAAAACCGTGTCAAAGATATTGCTTTTAGTTTAGCACACGGATCCAGCCGCCTCAAGGGATGAGCGCTGCTGCTGCCAGGAATGGCAGGTCTCCAAACTTTCTCCATTGGGATGTGTCATTTTGATGAATTGGCTGCGGCATGGAGAAAATAACAGGAAAGGAACTGCTGGAAATGCGTCTGTGCTGCATCGGCAGGATACTGGATCCGCGCAATTCCGAAGATGGAAAAAAGAAGGAATTTATAGTATCATGAATTGTTCAGTTTTTCACTGAATTTTTGAGCGTTATTCAGCGCCGCTAACGCTTGCAGTTCAAGGAAGTTCAGTATTTTAGCGTTTGTGGGAACCGCCCCGTTTTAGGGGGTATTAGTAACACAAAAGCAACACAGTTTTTCCCTTGAAAATTAACTTTCAATCCCAAAGGCTAACGGCTACAATATCCGTTTTCTTCAGGGGTTCCCGGCAAGCTGGGCAAACCATATCTTTCCCGCTCCTGATCCGGTGCATGGTGGCCCCACAATCACACCGCTGAAGGATTGGAACCCGGACAGGGGCCTTCACCATGACCGCCAAGCGGCTTTCCAGCTTGCCACAGGCCCCACATTGGTACATGGCCCGTTCCACGCTCACAGGGGCTTCAGGATGGGCTACAAGGGCCGCTTGCGCCTTGGGGCCATAGATACCCGCCAAGATGTTTTCCCGCTCCATATCGGCTTCCAGCGGGGACATGAAGCCTATACCAGTATGCAGTTCTTCTTCATGCCCGCATTTGGGGCATTTGTAAACAAAACCCTTGCCCATCCGGTTCACCCCCTCTGAATTATGTTCAGTATAGCATACTTTCAGCAAAGAAGGAACCCCGGATCATTCGTGATCCGGGGTCTTTGTCTGTATCAGCCATTTTCAAAGATAGGCCGCAAGAACTGATATAATTTCTGTTCGATCAGCTTAGGCGCTTGCTGTTGCAACTCTTGTGTGGAAATTGTCAACATATAGCGCCCCGGAACCCAAGACTTTTTCAAACGCAATCCAAGGGCCGGGACATAGCGCCCCGGCGTTTGTCGGTGGCCGTATTCGACATAGGACGCATATTGGGCATTGTTGATCACAGTGATAATGTAATCGTTCCCCCTTTTTCAATAGGAAGAACGCTCCAATTATCACGCAGATTGCCGCTCGTATATCCTGACCAATATTTGGACTTTGCTTCTTCTGTTGCATAAGGCGGTATCTGTCCCGGAACTGTCCGCTTTATGACCTTCCTCAATAAGCGCCCCGCAAGGTCGTTTGCCATCTGACGGCAAAACTGATCTAAATCAGCTTTATCCAACTGCCCAAGGCGCTTTTCCAAATTCTTCAGTTCTTTGAAGTCGCATTTTCCCCAACGGGCCATTCTGGAACACCTTCTTTCTCCAAAATTTCATTTAGATAGTCAATACCTGTCCGGTGTCTCCGGTAAATTGTCTGAATTTCATAGTGCATCACTTCAGGCATATCATTCCACGGCTTTTTGGTTGTTGACATCCCGAACAAGCCATAGCGAAATTGCAACACCAACTGTGCTTCTAAATCGGGTATCTGCTTCACAAGCCCAATAAGCCACTCCCGCCGAGCGGTAAGTTGATCAATATACTGTTGCATATCATTTTTAAGGGCCTGTATATTCATTTTGTTTTTGTGAGATAAAGTTACCCCCGGATAATCCAAATCCTTCATACATAGTTGCAATTTTGGAGCTGTTGACAAACTCTGAAATCTCGCTTTATCATCTGAACCATGGTACAATAAAGAAAAAACGAGTGTGAAGCGTATGATGAGACGAGACGGCAGCAAACAACTGAAAATGACCTTTTTGACGTTGGAGGAACTGATGCCGGAAAGTCATTTCCTTCGCAATTTGGAGCAGTGTGTGGATTTCAGCTTCATTTACGATATCGTTGAACCGCTATACGCCAAAGTGGGACGACCTTCCGTTGATCCTGTGCTTCTGGTAAAAATGCTCCTTTTGGGATACCTGTACGGTATTCCTTCTGAGCGGAAGCTGGAGCAGGAAGTTCGAATAAATATCGCTTTCCGTTGGTTTCTGGGAATCGACTTTGACGAGCCTGTTCCGGATCATTCTACCGTTTCTCAGCTTCGACGCCGAAAATTCGGGAAGACAACCCTGTTTCAAGATATTTTTGACGAAGTTGTCCGCAAATGTATGGCTGCTGGACTGGTATCAGGAAAGCTTCTGCTGACAGATTCTACACACATTCTTGCAAATGCGGCAAAGGAAAAACGGGAAGTTATCGAGGTTCCAGACACGCCTTCTGAGTATGTGAAAAAGCTGGACCGGGAAGCTCTGGAAGCAGGTCTGCTGGATGAAGCTGTCACATATCCAGAAAAGACCAAAACTATTATTAAGAGTACCACTGATCCGGAATCAGGACTTATGAATCGTCCAGGAAAACCCAACGCTTTCTGTTATCTGAACCACCAGACCAGTGATGCTGAATGTGGTATTATTACAGATGTTTTCGTTACGCCCGGGAATGTCAATGACTGCACACCTCATACCAGTCGACTGGAAACACAGATTGATAAGTTTGGCTTTAGAGCAAACCCAGAAAATAGAGTGAAGTCGACCCTGGACTGTACAGCAGTGATATAATTGACGTGGAGATGATGAATATGCTTCACAATGAATCACGGAACTTATTGGTGCAGGCGT
>OERG01000082.1_pt1 | contig 22763 bp, 24 predicted proteins | sample 1539951 | NCBI WGS metagenome assembly OERG01 (sample SAMEA3891870, study PRJEB23780) | metagenome | biome: terrestrial biome; feature: animal house; material: Caecal content | place: Italy | collected 2015-05-05
ATAACGGCTACTTCTTGCGTCGGCAGGCTTTTGCGCTGTGGTGGGTATAATCCACATATTTCCAACCATTGTGGCATGGTCTATTCTGTTTTCAGAGCAGAGAACCGCAACACGTCTCTGGGAGATTCCCCATTTATCAGCGGCTTCTCTTGCAGACATAAATTCCATTAACAATACCTCCGTGCGTAATTGATAATATTATATTCTAAATTTCGAATGATAGCAATTCTAAAATTAGGCTCAACCAAGTTCACTGTATGGGGTGTTTTTATAATTGAATGAATATTCCTGTTGAAAAGGGAAAGGAGTATCTGTGAGTTTAGTTCTTACAGATACTCCTTTGTTTATTGAGACTGACCTTGAAAAATTTTTTATAAATTTGTAAAAAGATGGAATAATTGGTATCCCGTTAACAGCAAATATATAGAGGGGTAAACTCTCTCATCATGTACCTTGAAAATTACATATCCGTATGCAAATCAGAAGATTCAGATAAGGAGCGAGCGTAAGGAAAAGCGCCATGACCATTGATATGATAGTGTAGGGATGAGAGCGAGTACTTTTCCTTATTCCTTTTTGGGGCAGCAAAAAGGCGCGAAGAACGATTTGAATTGGAGTCGAACATACCCGTACCGCAGGGTAAAAGGGGGACATAATGAGTAGGCAGTTCTATTGACTTGTTATGTTTCGATATCTGCTGTCACAGATAGTTTGCATACTTTGTATTTAAAAAAATGAATGTTGGCGTTTATACATAAAAACTTAGGATAAACTACCAATGATGGATATAAATACTACTCTTTTATAATACGAGGTGATTTATAAATGCAAATTCAGGTACAAGGGGATACGGTATACAAAATAGAACGTCATTATATCGGAACGGAATCGGTAGAAGAAATCATCAGGCAAAAAATTATGGCACAGTCGGATGGGGGAATTTTTGCCAAAGCAAGCCCAGATAAATATAATGATGAATCATAAAATGTCATCAATCTGGAAAGGGAGTCTCAAAAGCATGAAAACAGCTTATGCATATTATAGATTGTCGAATGAGGAAAAGCACAGCGATGAATCTGGTAGTATCTCCAATCAGCGTCAGATTGTAAGAGCATATTGCGAAAGACATGGGTATGTGGTCGTCAATGAATACATTGATGATGGATATTCTGGAGCGAACTTTAATCGCCCAGGATTTCGGCAAATGCTATGTGATTTGCAGGCGAGTGATAAGAAAAAAGTCGATTTGGTTATCACAAAAGACTTGTCTCGATTGGGAAGAGACATGCGAGAAGCCAGCTACTATGCAGAGCAATTTTTTCTTGATATTGGCATTCGGTATATTGCAATCGGGAATAACTTTGATAATCATACAACAGATGTGATGGCACCATTCACGTTTGCCATGAATGAAGTCTATCTTCGAGAATCATCCAGAAAAATCAAGGATGTTATCAACAGCAAAAAGCGAGCAGGGCAGTATTGCTGCTGTCCACCATATGGTTATAAAAAGAATCCACAAGACCCCTATCTTTTGATTCCAGACCCTGAAACCGCACCGATTGTTCAGAAAATATTCGAGTTAGCCGCTAGTGGATATTCAACAAGAAAGATAGAGGAATATCTTAATGAAGCAGGGGTAACACCACCACTGAAGTATCGTGTTCTTTATCGGGATAATTTTGGAGCAGCTGGGGCATCACATGCGTCGGATTTATGGAATTATACCACAGTCAAACGAATCTTGCAAAATCGAACCTATCTAGGACATACCATACTTGGCAGAACCAAAAAGATTAGCATTCGTTCTGATAAAAAGGTTTCGCTTCCTGAAGACCAGTGGGCCATTACCCCGAATACACATGAACCATTGGTATCGGAATGTATTTTTGAAAGAGCCAAAAAGAATCTTGCGAATAACACAAAAGAATACCGAAAACATCCTTGCTTTAGAAAGAGCATTTTCTCAAAGATTGCATTTTGCGCAGAGTGTGGCTATTCTATGTGTTCTGGCGGTAGTGTGTATAAGGGGGAACGGGAATCATACTGGTATCTTGTATGTAATCGAATTCGTTTTCATGACCATCGCCATTGTGCAGGTGCGCGTATTCGCTACTATGACTTATTAAAGTTAGTAACAGATGACCTCAATCAATTGATTGGGTTAACTGCAGAGCAAAAAGAACGAATTATACAGCAAGCCATTCATTCTAATCCATTGGAACAGAAAGACAAAGAGACCCAGATAGAAAGAATGCGTCAACGTATCATAGAAATTGACAAAATCATGAGCAAGCTATATACTGACAATGCGTTAGGAAAATTAAATGATGCCCGATTAGAACGCATGGTTTCCGAACTGGAAAGAGAGTCCAACGGAATTTCTAAGCGCTTGCAGTATTATGAAAAGCAACAAAATGCTGCTGAAAAAATATCAGAACAATATAAGAAATTCTTTGCGCTTGTCAATGCGTATACGCAGATTGATGAATTAACCAGAGAGCATGTGCTCACGTTCATTGATAGGATTGAGATATCTCGAAAAAATGTAATTGCCGATTCCAAACATGGCGAACCTGCATATGAACAAACCGTCAAAATATATTATAAATTTGTTGGGCAAATTTCGCTGCTTGAAAAATAAGACAAAAAATCCCAGTCCGTTGGAATTTCGTTCCAAAGAAGGACTGGGTTCAAATTACCAATTTAAATGCCGAGTATATTTTGTTGTTGATAATACACCAAGTTCAGTAGGTGTATAGACTTTGATACAGGTGGAACTTGCCTTCTGGATGTCTTTGCGTATATCACTTTCGTACTTGCTCCACTTACCATCCCTACCATAAGCCAGATAACAGGGGCTTTTTTTGAAAAGCCTTTCTACCTGTGCAGGACAGTTACCCGTATAGTAGGTCAACTTTGAAATTAAAGCAAAGTCAGCGTAATGCTGCTGTGTGTAGAGGGGGTGTCCCTGATCATCGACTACCTCAGCCCACTTATCGTTCCAAAGCAGGCTGAATTTCTTGTCTTTGAGAGCCACACTTAATACCTGCTGGTCTGAGTATTTCTCCCCGTCTAAAGGGTCTATTTTTTCCTGTCCTACCTCATACTCAGAAGAGGGGCTTTTCTTCTGGAAGAACTGCTTATGAAATGCGTGAATACCCCTCAGCATAAATTCATCATCTGAAATATCATAATCTTCAATCCTATTGCCTGTCATAATGATAAATCTATTGCTGTCGTAAATCTCAACAGGGGCGATAGGCGAAGCCCCTGTTTTCAAGGTCTCGTCCAAAGTACCCCTTGCCAGAAGGTGAACACCTGTTCTTGAAATGCTGGTTTCCATATAAGTCTGAAATCTTTTAATATCTCTACATAAAACATTAAAAAGTTTCCCTGTTTTCTGCTTTTCGTCCTCAGAGGTCAGCTTATCCAGATGCAGGTCTATATCTATAAAAATCAATTTATCGTCTTTGGTTATAGCGTACCCTACACCATCACATAGACCTGCTTCAACCAGCTTTAATGCTTCTTCAAAAGTACCCCAGGTAGATGGGTCTGATATGCTTGCATAAGATGTAAACCCACCTATGCTCTTGGGGTCAATGGGCTTTTTTCCATTCTTCCCGATCTCGAATCCTACCCACTTTCTGTTCTTTTTCAATTCTTCCGGAATACTATCTATATTTAATTTCACCATATACGAATACCTCACTTTCATCAATCTATAAAATCCACTCCCTTCAAGGAAAATCAGCAACTTCCCAAAATCTGAAATACGAAAAGGAAGTATCCCCGTTTTTCAGCATTTTTCGTTTTCTGCTTTTTCCTGATTCCACCCTTAATTTTTCTTGTTATATCTGCATTTTCAGCATTTGGGAAGTTCAACTTCCCAAATCCAAACTTTTACCCAAGCAAAAACCCTTGCCACATAAGGAAAAAACTGCATTTGGGTGTTTGGGTAATCCCTTTTTAAAACTTTTTCAAAATTAAAAATGTAAATTTATTTTTTAGATAACGGGGTATCACCCCGTTATAATTTTTATAAAAAAAGTTTTCAGATTCAGTCTCCCAACTACCCAAATGGCTCAAAATCCTTATCTGACGTAGGTTTTCTTTGGGAAGGCAGTCTCCCAAATGGGTAATTGCCCTTTTTCTCAATAGTGGTGAGGGTTTTTGGGGAAGGGAGCAGGATCAACTTCCCAAACTCCCAAAACTACCCAAACCCCTTTTATCGGTAGACCCCGGCAGCGCCGGTGTCTACCCCGCCATCCATCAACCTGCTTTGGGGAGTGGATGGGTGGTGGTGTATGTAAAGGCTATTACCCCATGCAGCCAGTCAATGTCTGCATCGTCAAAATCCTCGACACACCAATTCTGAAGCTCATCCACCCCAACAGGCTCAAATTTATCCAACGAAATCTGAAACTCAAGCCCTCTGAACTTAAAGAGAATTGCACCTTCTCCCCAGTCTATACGTGGAAACTCCACCACCTCTGCTTTTCCAAAGGTAGACACATCCCCCACAAACGGGAGAGACACTGTCACCTTGAAGCAGTCTATCTGCTCACCATTCTCAAACTTCTTATTATGTACGATTACATTCAACATAAAAAAAATCCCTCATTTCTAAAAATTATTTTTATCCACAAGTAGTAGGGAAAAACACTCACCACAAGTGGATATGAGCAGTAGGGGAATCGAACCACCTATGTAACCATTCTGCTCCACCAGTTTTGCACGTTGAGGTAATTTATTTATGTTCAGATAAGCGTGTTCCTGTTTCTATACGCTTGAACTCACTACAATCAACTTAATCTTCATCTTCTTCTGCTTCTTCTTCACAGTCAGGGCATAACCCTGACTCATCTAAAATTGTTTTTGTGCAGTAAACACCACATTTTTCACACTTTTCATAACAATCAGTATCTCTTATAATACTTTTGCATACATAATTTTTTTCAACCCCACCAAAATAAGCATCTTCCCAAACTTCCACAAATTCAGAATCTGGTCTTACACAAGGATAATCACCTTGGCAAGCATCACAAAAACTATAATAACCATTATCTTTGCAATCTTCACAAACATACTCATACGAATCTGTTTCAGAGAAATAAACCTCTCTAAACTCATCTTCATTTTCCTCAGTACAAACCTTACCACAGATAGGGCACTTACCCAGCACCTCAACCTCTTCCTCTTTCTCAACTTCAAAAATCTCATTATTAACCATAACAAGTTCCTCCTTATAAAATTTAGGTTTACCCGCAAGGGCAAAAGCAGTAGGAGGAATCGAACCATCCTGTAAAACACCTGTCCTGCTATCACAATATAGTTTTAACTGTCGCCAAACTTCTTTTTATGTCCAAAATTGTTTCGCTTTAACGTGAGTGCATAATAACGCAATGTTTTTATGAAATCAAGGACTTCTACACTTGTGTAACATAACTGTAACATTGCAAAATACATCATTTTTGATAGTATCAAATTGATAATATCAACAAATTCCTTATAAAATCTGCATTTTCTTCATGTTTTATAAAACTTCTGACTTTCTGTATAAAATGCAGCACAGTGTATATAAAACCTCTGACTGATACAGTAGGGGTAAATACAGAAAAGCCCCGCCGGTCCCGGCGGGGCTGATACTATGATGGTGGGGGGGATATTTTGAATATACATCTTCAAAAGAACAAAAAGTGTGCCGAACTATTCTTCAATAATAGTATCAATCAGCTTTTCCAAAATGGCTTGAATGACAGGAACAGTAATAGAGTTGCCTACCAACTTTCCTATCTCTTCATTAGTAAATCCATTTTCTCTGAGTAGGGTTCCATACTCCATAGGAAAACCTTGAAAACGCATCAGTTCTTCACTGCTCAGACAACGCACACCCTTTTCATCTTCAACCAAGGTCTGACGTACATAAGGATCATTTTTTCCTGCATTTGTGGTTAAACAGGAAATGTAAGTTCTTCTGAAATTTGGAGCATAACTCTTTTTATTTGCTATACGCTCTTTTGCTTTAAGCACCTGCTTTTCTGTAAGATAATATTCGTCCGATACATTTTTCTCATACCAATCTTCTGCTTTTATAATGTCAATAGGGGCTGTGTCCTTGTTGATGGGTGGGTCTGGAAAATCAAAGGTGATGGGAATATCTTTCCTAATCATCACAAAAAACACCCGAGAACGATTCTGAGGAACATTAAAATTCCTGCTGTTGTATGTTCTATAATAGAGTTTATAACCCACCTCTTCTATCTTCTGAGAGATGATTTCAAAGTCGTACTTCAAAAATTGAGCCACATTCTCAAATATTATAAATTTTGGCTGTGTCCATAAAGCTATCTGCAAGGCTCTATAAAAAAGCCCACTACGGGTCAGCCCATCTACCCTATCATAGAGAAGGTCAATGTAACTTGGGTGAGATTTCCCTTCTTCCAAAAGGCCAGCACGCTCTCCCGCATTACTGACATCCTGGCAAGGTGAACCAAAAATCATCAAGTCATAACCCGATAAATTGTGCTTGCAAGCCTCTCTATCCATCTCCATAACATCAACAAGGTCATTATCCATATTGATATTGTGGAGCAAGGAGTAGGCCCACGAAGTTCTATTATCTTCCTCACAATACCCCACTGTTGGAAAAGTAATTCCTCTTTTCTGCTCAATATTTTTAAGTGCTTGCTCAGGTGCGCCTATCCCGCTAAAAAGTGTCAGCACTCTTAATTGGTAGTTCTTTGAAGAAAGAGTTTGGGCAATCCCACCATTACACTTTCCTATATGATGTGCGTACTGAAAAAACTTCTTCACAAGTTTTCTGGTAGAGGAAATGTAACTTTCTGAGTACCCTTTCAGGGACAGGCCAAGCAGGAGAATGTCAATATCCCCATCTTGAATATCTGCAATATCCTTACTACTCCATCTTTTTAAGTGAGCATTATATAACGCCTGATACTTCTTTTGGGAACTGCTGCTCTCACAGTCTGCTAAAAAACTGCTGAAAACCGTAGAAAAGGAATTATCAATGGCTGTTGATTTGGCATCCCCATTCCATCTATCTGCTGAGTACAATTCTATATTTAATCTGAGTAATCTGTTACGATGTGCTACTTCTTCAGAGTCAAAGCCACCTTGCTGTATATATGTGGGCTTTTCCCCAGCTCCAAGGGTTATTTTGATTCTATAAAACCAGGTCCCATCTTTCCTCTGATAGACACCCTTGTACTTCTCACTCTTTTTGTATCTTTTGTTCTCTCCCACACAGCAACCCACCTTTTGTTCTTTTTCTACCAGTATAACCCAAGACAGGAGCAGTGACAATCTTGAATATACACTTTCAAAAGAACAAAAAGTGTGCCACTCCCACCCCCATATTTCAAGTAGGTCAAAAGAACAAAAGGTGGGTAAGGGAAAAACAGCCATCCACCTAAAAATCCATCTCCAGATCTCATTTTCAGACGCACCACTAAAAAAACCTTTACAGGACAAAGAAAATAACAGCATCCAGATTTTTGAGGTCTGACAAGGGTTTTAATTCCTTGGTCTGTTTGTATTTTTCTTTTCTGTCAAAATCAATTTTTTACGATTTTGACCATCTAAAGACACCGAAGACCACCAACGGGTGGTCTTCGGCTGCTTAATCTTCAAAAATCTTAATTTTTACTTCTCCACCAGCTCCATAGGTACGCCACAGTCCAAACACCCTATATGTACCTCTTTGGTGGCTCTCACGCTGCACCCGCAAGAGGGGCAAAGGTATTTCCTGACACCACTTTTCTTCTTCCCTGTATCTGCTCCACCCCCAGGATCACCACCAGAACCACCCTCAGCACCACCAGGGCTTCCATACCAGCCTGTCCTACTTAGGTCTATCCCTGTCCACCCCTGACCCTCTATAAAGGAGATAAGACCCTCTGAGGGGGAAGTAGGACTATGACCTATCCTGCTGTCATAACCTATAATTAACCCTCTTTTTTCCGCTTCCTGCTTGAATTTCTTGTTATGGTAGGTTCCACCCCTTGAAGTGTCCTTGATACCAGCCATAGCACAGTAATGATGGGTCATTTCGTGAATAAGGGTAGCTATGGTAAATTCAATGGGTCTGCTCAAACTTTCAGCCCCCAGATTGATTTCCCTATACCCCTTTTCGTCCTGACGCCACGCATCCCAGGTAGTGTAATGCCCGTAGGCCCTTGGGCTACTCTGAACAGTTATCACCACAGGGGGTAGAACACCATCAAAGTAGACCTCATTCAACACGCCGTAGGCGTGTTCCAAAAATTCTGTTATCTCACTTACACGCATAAAAAAATCCTCCTTGAAATGTACTTTCAAAGAGAATAGGATTTTATATCTCCATTTATGTTAATTAAAAATTATTTATGTTCAATATGTCTGTTTTTAGTTAAAAATAAAAAAAGGAAAGTAAACTACAAAAAATCATACATAGATTTTCAGTATTTTACTTTCCTTAAATTATTTAATTAAATAGATTATTTTACTAATTGAGCTAATTCTGGTGTAGTTGATATAGAATACCATGTACCATACAACCACATAAAACATTTATCTGCGGATAACTCATAGTCTGCTGTACCATCATAATTAGGTCTGTTATTTCTTTCATACAAAGCCCATTCATACTCAAACATACCTGCACCTGTCAGAGGATTTACCTGATACATCTGGTCACGATAATCTGCTCCGGATAAACACTGACCAAATTGGTTTGTTCTTAATCTTTCCTGATCCTTAACAGTCCAAGTCTTACCATTTTCTGTATAAGTCAGACCTAAATCAGGAGCAATACCCAATGCTGGGTCAATAACACCATCTTTATTCAAAGTGATTGTTACCTTTGTACCATCAGCCTTTACAAAAGTATCACCAGCCTTTGCAGGACGACCTGTACGAGTTTGACCCTCATAAATAGTAATAGGTCCATTTATATCCTCAGAAGGAGGTGTAACTGGTTCAGAAAAATCAGGGGCTGTACGAGCATCAGGATATGCAAAACGATAAAGAACTGTTGCACCCTCAGCACGAGTAGCTGTACCCTTAGGGTCTACATTCATCTTACCAGTAGTAGAATCTGCACCAGTACCTGCTATAATACCCATTGTGTAAGCCTCAATCATGCTCATTTTTAATCTTTCATCACATTTATTTAAGTCATTTACACTATTTGTTACACCTGCTATATTAGACTGTGTATTCTCACCCATAGCCTTCAAACCCTTGATAGCCATATCCGTCATACGCTCACGAGTAATATCTCTATTCATATCAGCACCACTACCATAAACAGAAGAATTAATAATACCCTTTGCTAAACCTAAACGATAAGCACCATCATACCAAGTACTTGTATACTGAGCATTATACTGTTCCAACTCTGTTGGGAAAGCCTTACGAAGTACAACTGTTAAGAACTGAACTTCTGACATTTTAGCATTTGGTGAAAATGTTGTTGCTGAAGTACCAGCAAACAAACCATCTTGTACCATTCTGGATACATAATTATAATACCAAGCATTTGCAGGTATATCTGTGAAGTCAGCCATTGCGTTTTCCTGCTGCTGAATCTGTTCCACCTGATCTTGAATGTTCAAAGCAGACACAGGTGCAGTCAGACAGGACAGGCTGATCCCTACTGCCAGCATGCCTGACAACATTTTTTGTTTGTTGAACCTCATAAATACTACCCCTCTTTTAGTTATTCTAATATTATATCTATGCTTTACTAGTTTATAATTAGTTTATCTTGATTGTATCATATAACATTTTCTAACTCAAGTCCCTACAATATTTTTGGAGGGGCTTTTGCTATGAAAAATGATAACATCAACAAGTACAAGGATGAATTTGTGGCTGTTGGCCTGAAAATTGGGTATCTGAGACGTCAAAGAGGAATGACGCAGGAGCAGCTTGCAGAAAAAGCAGGTATCTCTTTGGGTTTCCTCAGCCAGATTGAAGCCCCTAACTTGTCTGTGGGCATCTCTCTGGCTACGCTCTTTTCTATCGCTGAGGTGCTGCAAGTACCAGCATCCAAACTGCTGGAATTTGACTGAACCTTAAAACATCCTGAACTCAATATATAACACGGGTTGCCGATGTCGGCAACCCGTGTTTCTGTTTATTCTTGGAAAAGGTCACAAGCAAAAGCAGCACCCATACGAAAGGCGTAAAGGAACATCCTCTCCAACTCCATATTGTTCTGGATTGTCCTCAGATGCTTCAGTTCCTGACACACTTTCTGTTCTTTTTTCGACCTACCCACCATCAGAGAGTATTCCAACTGCTCAATCTCACGGGAGTTCATCTTATAGACTGGATCATCTGAAAAACCAAAGTCCTCCAAAGGCTTGACCTTGCCCATATAGAAATCCTCTAAGATACCCATATCCTCACCACCTATATTCTTTTGATGTGGACATGATACCTCTTCCAAAGGAAAGAGCCAAGGGTCAGTTTTTGAAAATACATCTTCAAAATATCCTGTTGACCATTGTTGACCAAATGGGCAACAAAAACCCCTCTGGCAAAAACCAGAGGGGGTCTTGGAGCTGGTGGCGTGACTCGAACACGTGACCTTCTCATTACGAGTGAGATGCTCTACCAACTGAGCTACACCAGCATTTTTCTCTATTTTCTTGTGTTTTCAGAACTTTTTAACCCATTTGACCAGTTGATTCAGGAATGACCAGATTATACAGAACTGACAAGGGTTTTGTCAAGTTTGCAATTCGACCAGTTGATTACGAATGCGCTGCTCTACCAACTGAGCCATACTAGCAACAAAGCGGTGCAGAGAAAATGCCCTCAGCACAACAATGATATTTTAGCACAGCAAACCGGATTCGTCAATGGAAAACACAAAAAATTTTGAAAAAATTTTGCCGAACACCTTGACAATCTGTAAAAGTCCGATATAATAAGGAAGTATCCTTGCTCACGGCAAAGGTCGTGGGCCAAAGTCCAAAAGGAGGTGCAAAAACATGGCAAAGGTAACTGGCAAGTACGAGACTCTTTTCATTGTCAACCCCACCCTCGGTGAGGAGGAGATTTCTGCACTGGTGCAGAAGTTCCAGTCTCTCGTAGAGGCGAACGGTACCGTAGACAAGGTGGAAGATTGGGGTAAGCGCCGTATGGCTTACGCAATCAACGACCTGCATGAGGGCTATTACACCCTGATTCAGTTTACGTCCGCGCCGTCTTTCCCGGCCGAGCTCGACCGTATCTACAAGATTACGGACGGTATCATGCGTTCCATCATCGTAACCCTGGACTAAGGCGGGTGACCAAACGTGCTCAATAAAGCCATTCTCATGGGTCGTTTGACCCGTGACCCCGAACTGCGCCACACACCCTCAAACATGGCTGTCACTTCGTTCACGCTCGCAATCGACCGTGACCGCAAGGGCCAGAGTGGTGAGCGTCAGACCGACTTCATCGACTGTGTTGCATGGGGTCGTCAGGCGGAGTTCGTCAAGCAGTGGTTCACAAAAGGAATGCTCGCGATTGTGGTCGGTCGTATCCAATCGCGCAACTGGGAAGACAGAAACGGAAATAAGCGAGTTTCTATCGAAATCAATGTGGACGAAGTTTCCTTCGGCGAGACCAAAAAGTCCCGCGATGCGAATGGATTTTCTTCGGCAAACAGCTATGATTCCGGCTCGCAAATCCGTCCCGAGGGATTTGATTCTGGCAGTCAAATGGCTCCGGCACCGAGTTTTGACCTTTCGGTTGGTGACTCGGATTTCGCTGAGCTGGATGACGATTCAGACGTTCCCTTTTGATTTTTGAAAAAGGAGGTACCTGACAATGGAAGAGACCAAAAAGGAATTTACTCCCCGTCCGGAACGCGCACCGCGCGGTGGACGTCGCCGCAGAAAGGTTTGTTCTTTCTGTGTAGATAAGGTGGAGAGCATCGACTATAAGGACGTTGCAAAGCTGCGTCGCTATATGTCTGAGCGCGGCAAGATTCTGCCCCGCCGTATGACTGGCACTTGTGCAAAGCATCAGCGTCAGCTGACCGAAGCAATCAAGCGCGCACGTCACGTTGCACTGCTGCCCTACACCGCAGAGTAAGAAATATAAAAGACCTGCCAAATGGCGGGTCTTTTTTGTTGTCAGATAGAGCAAATGCAATAGAAAAAGACCGGAATCCCGGTCTTTTTCTGTGTTATCACGATGCAAAATCGACGCGCAAAGCAGACCCGTGACGGTTGACCGCTTGGCGAATAAGGCTGACGAGTTGTTCTTCTTCCAGCGCATCCTCGTCAAAGGAAATGCCGAGCGCCGGACGGCCACTGACATAAGTGCAGTCTAAAACGATATCAGCGGGGCAGTTGTGATTGAGCACACCAGAGAAAATCAATTCACTGGGGACAGCACCGTCAAAGCCTGCAAAGCGCAGACGGAATAAACCAGCATTGGGAAGAGCACACAGTTTTTCGGCGGAGGGCATGGTGCTTAACTCCGCAAACAGGCAGGTGGAATCACCGCGCTTTAAAATACGGTTTTCGCCTGCAATCGAATAAAGCACGCGCAGGCTGTTCGGCTCGTGGCTTTCAGCCAACATTGCGATATGTTTTCCGGTGAGCAAGAGGGTCATAATATCAATCAAAACCAAACGCATATCCTGGGAGCCGTCTTGCGGAGCAACCAACAGATACGGTGCGTGTTCGGCATCCTTAAACATCGTCCAACCTCTGCTCAACATCGTGGTAGAAGAATAAACGTTCATGAAAAATTCAGTCCTTTCACACATGAAGTTCGATAAATGAATGTAGAAATCCAATGCTGCGGTGGTTGTTATGCTATTTTACTCTTGATTAGCAAAATAGGCAAGAACCGTACTTTAATTTTGTGTAAGATGTGCATAGAAAATTCAGGAAATGTTTGTATGTGTGAAATTTTCTGAACAAAATAGGCAAAAATAGTATGGAAAACATAGAATGATTTGTGCCTTCTGTTTTCCTGTTTTGTATAAGATGTTGAAATCAAGGAAAAATATTGTTTAAACAAGGCCTTAAACGGCAAAAGAAAAGCGCCTTCCATAAAGGAAAGGCGCTGGAGGTATCCGGTTTTGGATGTTAGACGAACAGTTTTTCGTCGATAAAAGTTTTGTGGGTCAGCGGATTGCCGCTGACGATGGAACACGGACGGTTTAAAGTGATGGGGGAACCGTCCAACTGGGTGACAATTCCGCCCGCTTCGGCGACAATCAATGCACCGGCTGCATAATCCCACGGTTGCAGGATACACTCAAAACCGAGGTCAACACGCCCGCAGGCGATGTCGCATAGGTCGAGCGCTGCCGAACCAAAGCGGCGTAAATCCTGCATCCGTTCCATCAGGCGACTTGCAATGCGAAATGTGTGTTCGCGCAAGCTGCGGTCATAGGGCGCAGTACCGAAGCAGAAAACCCCTTCCGAAAGGGGACGGTCGGAAACGTGGATGGGGCGGCCGTTGCGCGTTGCGCCACAGCCTTTTTTGCCCGAAAACAGTTCATCTCGGTACGGATTGTATACGACACCCATTTGCAGCACGCCATCTTGCGCGACACCGACCGAAACCGCCGAGTGTTTCATGCCGCGCACAAAGTTTGCGGTACAATCGATGGGGTCAACGATAAATGCCAGACCGGTCAGAACATCGGCGTGGGTGTCCTCTTCCTCACCGACAAAGTGCGCGTCGGGTGCAAGTGCAAGTAACTTTTCTTGCAGAAAGTTCTGTACCTTGACATCATAGGTGGTAACAAAATTGCCGATGCCTTGCTTTTCGGATACCGAATTTTGAATGTCGTGTGCCGATAAGATGATTTGACCGGCTTGCCGGACAATTTGCGAGATGGCTTCGAGCATAGCAGACTTCCTTTCGTGCTTACTGGAAACGATTGTTTGTATGGTTGTAAGCGTAGCCCACACGCGCCAGACGACCGCATAGGTCACCGGCGTCAATGTCGAGCGAATCGCACAGGTCGTCTAAGCTGGCATAATCGTCGCGCAGCTTGGTATTAACATAGCTCAAAAGAATCATGGGGTCACGGGGCAGCATAGAAAGTATCGTCTTCCTTTCGTTCGATTGTCACATCGTCTGGTAGGTCTGATGGGTCGGCGGCTGGCTCATGCCGGTCGTCTTTGCCGTTTTTGCGGCGAAAGCGCGGCAACAGACTGGAATCGGTGTCCGGGCGCATGTGGTCGAGCTTGGGCACGAACAGGAATTTACGAACCGCAAACAGCAGCGATACCGAGACAATGGTGATAAGATTTTCTGTAGGGGATGTGTGTGTGACAACCATCTGACGAGCAACCGCCAGCAACATGACTTCAATGACCGTATCAATGGTATAGCTGAAAATCATTTTGACAAATTCCACACCGATGATGATGGTCATAGCGGTGGTCAGATAGGCTTGAAGCGATTCGGGGGAGGACAAAATAGTTGGGATATGGATATCAGCAAGCAGGCCGAGTGTTGCAGCGGCAACCGCAATTAAAATGCAGATGCCAACCAAAACCTCAAGGCGGATGGCCATGCGGTAGAGCTTGGTCTGGATGTTGTATTTCAAAGTACAGCCCTCCAACAAACAAATTTTATATCATGGTTTTTTCGCTTCTAAATTCTATTATACAGGCAGGATGCGTGCTTGTACAGAGGGAAAGCGAAGTATTTTTGTCAGCACAGCGAGATTCGACGGGAAGTGACAGAGTTTTGTGTGATTTTCCGTCGAAAATGCGCATTGCAATTGGCCTTACACAATGGTACAATTAAAACCAAAGAGTAAGAGCCGTGCGCGTGGTTTTTTCAAAAGGACGCGAACGGCGGTTTTTTTGCAGTCAGATGGCTTGCCCTGCCGTAGGCTGCGAGTCATCCCGAAAGGAGCAGATATGTTCACGACGCAAAATTATGTAGTCGCGTCCAGCTTGGACGAGGCATACGAACTCAATCAAAAACCCAAAAGCACCATATTGGGCGGTTGTGGTTGGCTCAAAATGGGCCGCCGAATGATGAGCACCGCGATTGATTTGTCCGCGCTGGGGCTGGACAAAATCACCGAAACCGAGACGTATTTTTCTCTGGGTGCCATGGTGACGCTGCGTCAGATGGAGACACACGCCGGACTGTCCGCCTATTTCGGTGACTGTATTGCCGCCTGTGTGCGCCATATCGTTGGCGTACAGTTCCGCAACGGCGCAACCATCGGCGGCAGTATTTGGGGCCGATTCGGATTTTCCGACCCGCTGACGCTGTTTTTGGCGTTGGATGCACAAGTTGTGCTGCACAAGGGCGGTGTTGTGCCGCTGTCCGACTTTGTGCAAATGCCGTATGACCGCGATATTCTGGTCGAAGTCCGTCTGCCCAAGCGCGGACAAAAAGCGGTCTATCTGACCCATCGCGCAACGGCAACCGATTTCCCCGTGTTGGCGGTTGCCTTGTGCCGCACCGGAGAACAAACCGTGTGTGCAGTCGGCGCACGTCCACAGCGTGCCGCCCGTGTTGCCCGTGAACCGGGAGAGTCGGCACAGGCGTTTGCCGACCGCTGCGCGCAAGTTCTGTCATTTTCCACCAATCTGCGCGGCTCGGCTGAGTACCGTGCGCATCTGTGCCGTGTACTGGTGCGCCGCGCTGCGCTTGCGCTTGAGGAGGAAGGTAACGCATGAAAATTTCGTATACGCTCAATGGACGAGCGATAACCGACGAAGTGACACCGGCACAGCCGCTGACCGAATATCTGAGAAGCCGCGGCTGCCTGTCGGTCAAGCGCGGGTGTGAAACCTCCAATTGTGGTCTGTGTACCGTGTTGGTGGACGATAAGCCGGTGTTGTCGTGCTCGACGCTGACCGCCCGCATCGACGGAAAAAAGGTTGAGACGATGGAAGGGCTTCAGGAGCAGGCCGCCGAGATTGGCGGCTATCTGGCCGACGAGGGGGCCGAGCAGTGCGGCTTTTGCAGTCCCGGCTTGATTATGAACATCATTGGCATGACACGAGAACTCAAACACCCCACCGAGCAGCAAGTGCGGCAGTATCTGGCAGGCAATCTGTGCCGCTGCACCGGATATGTCAGCCAACTGCGCGCAATTACCCGATATCTTGCGGAAAAGGAGGAAGCATGAGCCAGAAGTATGTAGGAAAAGGGCTGCGCAAAAGCGATGCCCACGCGCTGACCACCGGTCAGCCGGTCTATACCGATGACATTGCGCCTGCGGGCTGCCTGATTGTCAAAGTTCTGCGTTCCCCCCATGCCCATGCACTGATTACCGACATTAACACCGACATTGCAAAAAAAGTGCCGGGGATTGCGTGCGTGCTGACCTATCAGGATGTGCCCCAGCAGCGGTTCACGATGGCGGGACAGACCTATCCGGAGCCTTCGCCGTATGACCGGTTGATTCTCGACCAGCGGGTACGCTTTGTAGGTGATGCGGTTGCCATTGTCGCAGGCGAAACCGATGAGGCGGTTGACCGCGCGCTTCGCATGATAAAAGTAAAATATGAGGTGCTGGAACCGGTACTGGACTTCCACAAGGCGAAAGACAACAAGATTTTGATTCATCCGGAAGAAAACTGGGTGGCAAACTGCCCGGTCGGTGCGGATAATCAGCGCAATCTGTGTGCGTCTGGACAGGAAGCGTATGGCGATATTGATGCGGTGTTGTCGGGCTGCGATGTGGTGCTGGAACGTACCTACCACACCAAGGCCAATCAGCAAACGCCCATGGAGACCTTCCGCACATATACTCAGCTTGACACCTACGGTCGATTGAATATCATTTCGTCCACACAGGTGCCGTTTCATGTGCGCCGTATCCTGTCGGTTGCCTTGGGTATTCCGAAATCCAAAGTGCGTGTGATTAAGCCGCGTATTGGCGGTGGTTTTGGTGCCAAGCAGACGGTTATCACCGAAGTGTATCCGGCGATTGTCACGATGAAAACCGGACGCCCTGCCAAGATTGTTTACACCCGTGAGGAATCCATGATTGCTTCCAGCCCGCGCCATGAAATGGAAGTCACGGTACGCATTGGCGCCATGAAAGATGGCCGGATTCGCGGCATTGACCTGTATACCCTGTCCAACACCGGTGCGTTTGGCGAGCATGGCCCGACGACGGTTGGACTTTCCGGTCATAAGTCTATCCCGCTGTATTCGGGCAATCAGGAGGCATTCCGCTTCCGCTATGATGTGGTTTACACCAATGTGATGTCGGCGGGCGCTTATCGCGGCTACGGTGCAACACAGGGTATTTTTGCAATCGAGTCCATTGTAAATGAATTGGCTGATGTGCTCCACCGTGACCCCATTGACCTGCGTATGCAGAACATGGTACGCGAAGGCATGTGTATGCCGGCTTATTACGGAGAAGTGACCAATGCCTGTGCGCTCGACCGCTGTGTACAGCGCGTGCGCGAGATGATTGGATGGGACGAAAAGATAAAGCCGCGTGTGCTGCCCAATGGGCATATTCGCGCAGTCGGCATGGCGATGGCGATGCAGGGTTCTGCCATTTCCAAGGTCGATGTCGGTGCGGTTATTTTGCGCTTGTCCGACGACGGCACCTATAACATGCTGCTGGGCTGTACCGATATGGGTACGGGCTGCGACACGATTTTGGCGCAGATGGCGGCAGATTGTCTGGGTTGCCGGATGGAGGATATTGCGGTGTATGCGTCGGATACCGATACCGCGCCGTATGACTCCGGCTCTTATGCGTCTGCAACCACCTATGTAACCGGCATGGCGTGCGTGCGCGCCTGCGAAGAACTGCGTGGTAAAATTCTGCATCAGGGCGCAAAGATGCTCAATCTCTCGGAGGATGCGGTGGAATTTGACGGCAAGCGCGTGTATGCGCTAGAAGATGACACCTGTGCGGTCACGTTGGCGGATATTGCATACAGCGGCCAGTGTAATTGCAGCGATGTGTTGTCGGCAACTGTCAGCCATTCGTCTCTGGTTTCGCCCCCGCCGTTTATGGCAGGTGCAGCCGAAGTGGAAGTTGACCCTGAAACCGGACATGTCGAACTGATTGATTATGTGGCGGCCGTCGATTGCGGCACACCCATCAATCCCAATCTTGCCCGCGTGCAGACCGAAGGTGGTATCGTGCAGGGCATTGGCATGGCGCTTTACGAAGATATCGTATATGCAGCCGATGGCACCAACCTGTCGAACTCGTTCATGCAGTATAAAATTCCCAGCCGTCTGGATATCGGTACGGTGCGTGTAGAGTTTGAAACCAGCTATGAGCCGACCGGCCCGTTTGGTGCAAAATCTATCGGTGAAATTGTAATCAACACACCTTCGCCTGCGATTGCGGATGCGGTTGCGCGCGCGACTGGTGTGCGTGTGCGTACTTTGCCCATCACGGCAGAAAAAATTGTGCGTGGTATGATGGAACAGGCATAAAAATCAAAAGAAGAATTATCGGGCGCAGCAATGGCTGCGCCCGATATATTTTGCCCTGTCGGTAGATTTTTTGCATATAATCTATAAAAATAGGCTAAATTTCTCGGTATTTTGTTGTAAGATTCATAGGTTGCACAAGACTAACTTTTTGTGTTAGAATACTGGTGCATGATGTGCAGTGCATGACGCATAGAAGTCCGGTCATCACTGCCTATATTTTTGCTTAAAGGTTAGTTGAAACTAACTTAGAGAAGGGAGAGGATTTTATGCAATCCAAACGTTTCACCTTGCTGTTGGTGCTGGCGGTAGTTGTGTTGTCGGTTGCATCTTTGTTTATCGGCGTGATAGACCTCAAACCAAGCGAATTGTGGTCAGGGAATTTGGAAATGTGGCAAATTTTCATCGTTTCCCGTCTGCCGCGATTGCTGGCTATTTTATGCACAGGGGTGGGGATGAGCGTCGCGGGGCTTATCATGCAGCAGCTTTGCAGCAATAAGTTTGTGTCCCCAACCACAGGTGCGACCATTTCTTCGGCGCAGTTTGGCATTTTGCTTGCCCTGTTGTTTATGCCGGCTTCTACCCTCTGGAGTCGTGCCATTTTTGCCTTTGGCGCCGCCATCTTGGGTACATGGATTTTTGTGTGGTTCATTCAGCGCATCCAATTCAAAGATGTCGTAATGGTGCCGCTGGTGGGCATCATGTTCGGCAACGTTATCGGCGGCGTTACCAGCTACTTGGCTTATAAACATGAGATGACGCAGGCGTTGTCCTCTTGGCTGGTCGGTCACTTTTCTCTGGTGCTCAAAGGGCGCTATGAGATTGTGTGGTTGACCGTGCCGTTGGTGGTGCTGGCGTTCGTGTTCGCCAATCACTTTAATATTGTGGGACTGGGAAAAGACTTTTCTAAAAACCTTGGCGTGCCCTATAACTTTGTGTTGTTTATGGGGCTGACAATCGCGGCCATGATTACCGCTTCGATTGTCGTTGTGGTGGGTTCTATCTCCTATATCGGGCTGATTGTTCCTAATATCGTCGCAATGTACAAGGGCGATAAAATTCGCGGAACATTGGTCGATACTGCACTGTTTGGCGCAGTCTTTGTGTTGGCGTGCGATATGATTGGCCGCGTGGCGATTTTCCCGTATGAGTTGCCCATAGAGCTGATTGTAGGCATTGTAGGCAGCGTGATTTTTGTCGGCTTGCTGTTTTACCGGCTGAAATATGGCAGAAAAGCCATTCGACTGGGACACGCGGGCACAAGTTGCTGTGCGTCCATGCCGCGAGAGAAGGGAGGGGAAATGGTTTGAATCGGACAACGGCTGTCGTTCGCATGAATCGAAATAAATTGCTCTTAATGACTGCACTGGTGCTGGTATGTGCGGCGGCATATATGCTCATAGAGGTGGATTTTTCTAACCCAAAGCTGTTTCAATATGCCATGAAGATTCGTACCCCTAAATTGATGGTCATGCTCATCACGGCTTTTGCCATCGGCGGCGCTTCCATTGTGTTCCAATCGGTCATTCGCAATACGATTGTAACGCCCTGTTTGTTGGGTATGAATGCGCTTTATACGCTGATTCATACCGCGGTGGTATTCTTCTTAGGGTCAGCGAGCGTCATTGCGTCCAATGCAAATCTGTCTTTCGCCGTCGATGTGGTGTTAATGGGTATCATTGCAACGGTCATTTACAGTTGGATTTTCAAAAAGACCAGACATAATGTGCTGTATGTCTTGCTGGTCGGCACGGTGTTGACCTCGTTTTTCGGCAGTATTCAAACGACTTTGACCCGCGTGATGAACCCAAATGAATATGACAACCTATTAAATACTTTGGTTGCCAGCTTTAACAACATCAATTCGGAAATTATTGTATTTTGTCTGGTGCTGTTGGCGGCAATCGTGTTGGTATTGCGCAAGGAACTTGCCTTGCTCGATGTGCTGACACTGGGCAAGGAACAGGCAATCAATCTAGGTGTGGACTATGACCGCTGTATTCGTCGCTTGTTGCTCGGTGTGACATTGTGCATTGCGGTGGCAACGGCGATGGTAGGGCCTATCTCATTTTTGGGACTGATTATCGCAAATTTGTCCCGACAATTGCTGAAAACCTATCGTCATAGCCAGCTGATTGTCGGTTCGGCATTGTTTGGTATGATTGTACTGGTGGGCGGGCAGCTCATTGTGGAACATATATATGTTTATGCGATTCCCATCAGCGTGTTTATTACCGTGGGTGGGGGACTGTACTTCCTTTATCTCTTACTGACCAGAAAGAAGGTGTAATATGCAGATACAAGACTTGACAAAGCAGTATGACGGAAAAACCGTGGTGGACGGCGTGAGCTTTTCCATCCCAAAGGGCAAAGTGATTTCGCTGATTGGCCCAAATGGTGCAGGAAAGTCAACGGTTATGGGCATGATTTCCCGTCTGATTGCCCACGATGACGGACTGGTGCATTTTCAGGGAAAAGATATCAGCAAATGGAAAAGTAAAGAATTGTCCAAACGATTGGCTATTTTGACCCAGACCAATCAAATTCAAATGAAACTGACCGTTCGAGAGTTGGTCACATTTGGACGGTTTCCCTATTCGGGCAACCGCATCACACCCGAAGATGCCGCCGTCATCGACCGGGCGATTGCCTACATGGAGCTGGACGAACTGCAAGACCGCTTTTTGGATGAATTATCGGGCGGTCAGCGACAGCGCGCCATGATTGCGATGGTCATTGCGCAGGATACCGAGTATGTGTTACTCGACGAGCCGACCAACAATCTGGACATATATCACGCAACCAATATGATGAAGATTGTGCGACGGCTGTGTGATGAACTGGGCAAGACCGTTATTTTGGTTTTGCACGAAATCAACTATGCCGCATTTTATTCCGATTATATTTGCGCGTTTAAGGACGGCAAGATAGCCAAATTCGGCACGGTTGAACAGGTGATTACCAAGGAAAATCTGTCTGAGATTTATCAGGTCGATTTTGAGATTTTGAATATTAAGGGCAAGCCACTTTCGATTTACTATTAAGCAGCAGAAAAAGGAGTTTGTTTGATGAAAAAAGCAGTTTTATTTGTGTTGACGGCAGCTTTGGCGCTCAGCCTGACGGCGTGCGGCACACAGCAATCGGCTGGAGGGGATGCGACGGATAATACATCCAGCGCGGCGCAAGCCGCTGCACCCGATACGATAACCATTACAACCTTGAACGGCAGTAAGGAACAAGTATCGCTCGATGTAAAGTACGACCCCAAGCGAATTGCGGTGTTGGATATGGCATCGTTGGATATTCTGGATTCTCTAGGATTGGGTGACCGCGTGGTAGGCAGCGCGTCCACCAGCTTGGATTATCTCCAGTCCTACATCAATGAGGAGGTTGCCAATTTGGGCACCATCAAAGAAGCCGATTTGGAAGCGGTCATGGCTTGTGAGCCTGATGTTATCTTTATCGGCGGGCGGTTGGCAACTTCTTATGATGCACTGAGCGAGATTGCGCCGGTGGTATATCTGGCAACTGATACCGAATTGGGCGTAGTCGAAAGCGTGCGCAAAAATGCGACGACCATCGCGTCTCTGTTTGGAATGGAAAGCAAAGTGGAACAATTGATGGCCGGATTTGATGACCGCATTTCCGCATTGTCCACATTTGCACAGGGAAAAACCGCGATTGTTGGACTTGTGACCAGCGGCAGCTACAATGTGCTCGGCAACGATGGCCGCTGCTCTATCATCGGGCAGGAAATCGGCTTTGAAAATGTGGGCATTGATGCCAACTTAGACACTTCCACGCATGGCAATGAGGCTTCGTTCGAGTTCATCGTGGACAAAGCACCCGAATATATTTTTGTGATGGATCGAGATGCGGCGATTGGAACCGATGGCGCAAAGCTGGCACAGGAAATCATGGAAAATGAGCTGGTTAAGAGCACAGCGGCATACCAGAACGGTCGTATTGTGTATTTGGCACATCCGGCAGTTTGGTACACGGCGGAAGGCGGTATCACAGCGCTGGATTTGATGCTGCAAGATTTGGAAAGCGAACTGTTGCATACTTGATTTTTTACAAAGCGCACAAGTCTGGTATAAAGCCGGGCTTGTGCGCTTTGTTTGACCGTAAATAGGTGAATTTCAGATACTTTTGTCGCCTAATAAAAAAATTCCAAGTTTTTTAAAATAATGCTTGCAATCTGCGCGAAAATATGTATAATAATATATGTTGCTGGAATACGGCCGATAAAAATGCAGATGTGGCGGAATGGCAGACGCGCTAGCTTCAGGTGCTAGTGCTCGCAAGGGCGTGTGGGTTCAAGTCCCACCATCTGCACCAAAAAC
>OERG01000084.1_pt1 | contig 22558 bp, 17 predicted proteins | sample 1539951 | NCBI WGS metagenome assembly OERG01 (sample SAMEA3891870, study PRJEB23780) | metagenome | biome: terrestrial biome; feature: animal house; material: Caecal content | place: Italy | collected 2015-05-05
GGCCTTACTGCCGCCAATGTTCATGATTGCAAAATGTTAGAATATATGCTTGATCATCTGCCATCCCTGCGGAATTTGCATGGGAAACCTACTTGTCACCCTCAGAAACTCCACGCTGATAAAGGATATGATTACCCATTTTGCAGACAGGCGTGCACGGTACGGCACATAAAGCACCGAATTGCCAGACGAGGGGCAGAGAGTTCCGCTCATCTTGGAAAACACCGTTGGGTTGTCGAGCGCACCTTTGCCTGGCTCCATCGATATAGGCGTTTGCTTGTTCGATATGAACGTAGGGCTGATATCCATTTGGCCTTTCTCACCCTTGCTGCTGCTTTGATTGCTTTTCGGTTTTGTTAGGCGCTCTTATCAGCAAGCATGAGCTTGCCCAGATGATTGTGAGTTATATCTACTATTACAACACCAGGAGAGTTCAGCGCAATTTGGGTGTACTGACCCCAATGGAAAAGCATGAGCTGTGCCTTACCTCATAAAAAATGGCTGGCAGCCACTGCGCTGCCAGCCGGAAAAACTTTATATTTTTTCACTGTCCTCTTGACGGGTAGCAGTTCAATTTTACTACATCAGGGGGGCTTTTGTCATTGTCCGTTTTTACTAGACCTGTTCATTATCCAGTATATCATACTGTCTAATAAATGGGGTGCAGTTCAAATCAGGCATCCGCTTATTTCAACTTATTATCATATATGCACTGCCATAAATTCCAGCATTATTTCCAAGCGTAGCTTGCTTAAATTTGGTTTCACGACATGCATGAAAGGCTTGTTCTTTAAAATATTTTTGAGTGGCATCTATTATGATTTGACCCGCACGAGCCATACCACCACCAATTACAAAGATTTCTGGATTTACAACGCAAGCGATTAAGGCAAGAGCTTTACCTAAATATTTACAAGCAATATCACACTGTTCAATGGCAATTTTATCATTATTTTTTGCACAATCGAATATATCTTTGGCCTGTAGATTTTCAAATTCATGAAGTGATGTTTGAATATCTGGATTTTGCTCTAAATAACGTTTTGTATTTCTTACAACACCAGTTGCAGAACTAAAAAGCTCTAAACAGCCAGTATTTCCACAACTACAAATGGTTTTATCGTTGCTATTTACATTCATATGACCGATTTCTCCAGCAGCACCTGTTGCACCAGCTACGACTTTACCGTTTATAACTACACCACCACCAACGCCAGTGCCAAGAGTTACCATAACAATGTTCTTATATCCAATACCACCACCTTGCCACATTTCGCCAAGTGCAGCCACATTTGCATCATTACCAGCTTTTACTTTTAAACCTGTTAGTTCTGACAGAACATTTTCAACATTAAATATGCCCCAGCCCAGGTTTACACACTTTAAAACAGTACCATCATCATTAACAGGTCCGGGAACCCCTATTCCAATACCCTCAATGTCAGATTTTGAAATATTTTTTTCAATAAGTTTACTGTTTATTGCGTTTGCAATATCGCTTAAAATATTTTTTCCATTTTCTTCAGTTCTTGTTGGAATCTCCCACATATCAAGTAGATTTCCATCAGTTTTAAAAAGTCCCATTTTCACTGTAGTGCCACCAAGGTCTACACCAAATACATAATTTTTATACATTTCTTTCATCCTTTTTATTATTTATATAAGACACTCATGTTTTATGTGGAACGACACCAGTTCAATTACGAATTATAAGATTGGTGTGAAGCAAAAGAGTACTTATTGGTCTAAAATTTTAGGAAGATGTGAATACATACATTCTAATACTAAATATGCACTTCATCCAAGGTGTGCATCGTCACATAGATTATGTTTTCTTGATGCATGAAAAAAAGCTGTATATCTAAGTTGGTTTATAATGTTAGATAACCGATTTTTCTATAGGCGAATGATTTAAAATGAGAAACTACTAGGGGTTGTTTAAAAAATTGGAATTATTGTGCGAAACAACCAAGATAGCAATAGCGGCAAGGCAGACGAAAATTAGAAAAGAGACATCCAGTTTGTCATATCGGGTGAAAATCCTACGAAACCACTTGATTTTCTGAAAGAAACACTCAATCAGATGCCGTTCTTTATACAGGTGTCAATCTACCAGCCGCAGTTCGGAAAAATTGCTCTGCGGAGCAATCACATAGCTGGCGCCATGCTTTGAGATGTATGCCCGAATCGGCTGTGCGCCATAAGCGCGATCTGCCAGTACGCTGCTCCCTTTAAGCTTGACTTTTCCAGTAATTCGATGGCGTGAACAGAATCGTGGTCATTTCCAGCTGAGAGAAGAAACGCCACCGGGGTTCTGAAAACATCCACGACAGCGTGGAGCTTTGTATTCAGTATGGCCAACCGCTTTATATGCCGTTTTTCCCCTTCATTGGCGCTTTCGTGTACTTTTACACAAGTCGAGTCTACGCTCAGATTTTCCATATCCGCATCCTCAGACAGTGTGTTCAATATACCATCATCCCTCCATTTAGTAATTCAGGCGTACACAGACTGCCAGGGGCCATAAACCTCTGGCAGTTCCCGCCACTGTGCACCGCTGCAGACAATCCACAGCATCCCGTTGAGCATCGTACGATTATCCTTTCGGGGACGACCACACTTTCATGTTTTTTCCGGCGGCAGCAACCGTTTGAGCTGTGCCCATTGTTCTTTTGTCAATTCATAGCTTTTTATACTTTTAGTTTTTCATATCTTCTGTCACAAATCCGCACAGCACACCCCCTGCGCTAAACAAGAATGGCAATCCAAGCAGCCAAAGAACCACCATTGCTATCAGAAGCAGCGGCATATACAGATTTATACTTTTTAAGAAATCGTTGTTGTTCCGAAAAGCCTATGCACAAATCCATGATAATAAAATAGATACTGTCAAACAAGTGACTACAAACGAGGAATTGTAATGGTGGATATAAACCTCAGATTATCAACAAATATAATCACAATGCGAACGGCATGGAAAAGAAAAAAGTGTGAGGTTTTATTATATCACTTCATTTGATGATTAGAATTTAGATAGGCGTTGTGTTAATGCGATGATACGACCTGCGCAAATGCGAATATCTTGTTCGGTTAGCCAACCTTTGGAAAGTGCGCGACGAATATCCGCGTCATCCTGCACATTACCTGGCATAATAATATCATTGCCTGCCTTTGCACATTGCCAAGGAATACTGCCATCTGTTGGAACTGTGGTATTCCAGTCGGACATGATAACACCTTCAAAGCCCCATTCTGTGCGGGCAACTATGGTACATAAATCATAGCTATTTGCAGCATGAACACCATTGATAAGGTTATAAGAGGTCATAATGGCAGCTGGTGTAGCAGCTTTGACAGCAATTTCAAATCCACGCAGATAGATTTCACGCAGTGCGCGTTCGGATACATGAACGTCGACCCCCATGCGGTTATCCTCCTGATTGTTGCAGGCAAAATGCTTGATGGTAACACCACATCTGCCGCTCTCTTGTACGCCACGGGTAACAGCAGCGGCTATCGTGCCGGACAGAAAGGGGTCTTCAGAGTAATATTCAAAATTACGACCACACAAGGGATTGCGCTGAATGTTCAGACCGGGTGCAAGCCACAAGTCAACATGAAATTCTTCCATTTCCTGTGCAATGGCATGACCAAATTGCTGTAACAGTTCGATGTCCCAAGTTTGAGCCAGTGCAGTGCCAACGGGAAAAGCAGTGCAGTATTGATAGTAAGTTGTTGCCGTTGGGTCTATTTTTGGAGAATCAAGGAATCCGTTTTCCAGCGAACCCAGTACACCGGTTCCCAGTACAGCGCCAGTGGAGTCTACTTGATAATTTTGGCGCAGGCGAAGTCCGGCGGGGCCATCGGCCATAATCAAGGAAGGGATACCGTGAGATTGTTCAAGTGCCTCGGATGTTTCTCCAGCCGAACCAGGGACACGAATACCTGCAGAGCCAAGGGTGCTGGTTCCAGCCGGGATATTGCCATACAATAGCGGTATCAATTCTTCTGCAGAACCATCTGCAATCGGAGCGGAAGCCGGTGCAGGTTTCGGTTCGGGATGGGGCGTAAATTCATATAGCGGTAAGTCTGACATAAGAGTGGTCTTTTTCATGCGAGCCGGAGAGGGGACAAGCTCAGAAAAAGGATGTTGAATTGGACAGATGGGGTGGGTTTGTTCCATGCAGATGGCTTGTGCAACTTGTAGTTGGGCACAGGCAGTGCAGTCAGCGCTGCTGGTTCCGATTTGGATACAATAGGTTCCAGGGGCGAGCGTCCAAGCGTTTTGTTCGGATGAAAAACTAGCAAATTGTTTGGCATCTATGCAAATAGTCAATGTTTGGGTTTCGTCGGGCAACAAGATATGTGTTTTGGCAAAGCCAACCAGCCGATGATATTCTTTCGCGAAATCCGTTTGCGGGCAGTTCGCATATACTTGTACAACTTCACGACCGGAAAATTGTGCACCAGTGTTTCGTACCACGACGTCGATTTCAATGCCATGTGCATTGGTACGCAAGCCAGAAAATTCCACAGAAAATGTAGTATAAGAAAGTCCATAGCCAAACGGGAACAATGGCTCAATGTCAAAGCTATCAAAATAGCGATAACCAACATAAATACCTTCTGTATAAACCTCTTTTTGCAAATCTCCGTTGAGATGGCCATATGACAGTGCGCTGGGATAGTCGGTATATCGGCGTGCCCAAGTAGCGGTCAATTTACCTTCCGGAGTTGCCTTACCCAACAATATGTCGGCAACTGCATCTCCTCCTTGTTGACCTGACTGTGAGATTTGTAGAACTGCACCGATGTGTTTACATTCTTCTAACAGGTCGGTCAATTCAATGGGGCCGCCTGCATTAAGTAATAGTACGATAGGCAGATTGAATTGTGCAAGCGTTTGCAGGTCGGTGTGTTCCTGCTCACTCAGATAGTAGTCGCCCTTTTCCAAGCGGCGGTCTTTTCCTTCTCCAGAAATACGGCTTAGAACATATACGGCAACCGAAGCACCTTTTACATCTGTTATGTCAATGGGTCGGCCATGAGGCAGGACAAAGGGATTGGAAGCATAGGCATCAAATGGATTTTCTACGGATTTGGCATCTTCCAGTATTTTTTCTTTCCATGACAGTCGTGCAGCATGATAGCGCGCACTGTAATCGTCAAGCCATGCTTGGTTTGTGATAGAAACACCAGCGTTTTTCAATCCGGCATAAATAGAGACGCTTTCACGGTTGTTGACATCGCCAGAACCGATACCTCCTTTTACCGTGTATGCAGCACCACTGCCAAACAATGCAATGGAGGTGTTGTGTGCCAACGGTAAAATGCCTGTATTTTTGAGGAGAACGATGCCAGCGACGGCTGCTTTTCGAGCGAGTGCAGCATGTGCTTGTTCACGAGACGAAGGAGTAGATTGCAGGCTACCGCTGTAAGAATGGGTGGATGTAGGATTTTGATGAAGTGTTTGTGTCATGATAAAGGTTCCTTTGAGTAAATTTAGAAAGTGGAGAAAAACCGCCATAGCGGTTTACTATGACGGTTTTTCAGAGGAAGGAAATTGGTATATTATTCTTTGACACCACCCAGTGTAATACCGGCAATGATGTACTTGGAGAGCAACAAATAGATAATGATAATAGGGACGATAGCCACCACAATCATCATATAAATTTTACCCATATCAAAATTCATATAGTCAGCGCCACGCAGGGTAGCGATGAGAATGGGGACGGTCATTTTGTCTTTTGATTGGATAATCAGAGCGGGAACGAAGTAGTTGTTCCACGAACCAACGAAGCAGAAAATCGCCTGCACCGCAACAGCGGGTTTCATAATTGGAAGAACAATACGGTTAAAGGTCATAAATTCACCAGAACCATCAATGCGTGCCGCTTCTACTAACGACAGCGGAAGGGACGACTTCAAATAGCTGTACATGAAGTAGAATACAGACGGAGAAGCGATTGATGGGATAATGAGCGGCAAAAGCGAATCATACAAACCGATGTTGGTCATCAAGCGAAGGAAGCCCATTGCAGTGACTTGTGTAGGCATGACCAAGATTGCCATAATGAAGGTAAATGCAACTTTTTTCAGCTTAAAGTCATATGCGTATAGGCCATAGGCTGTCAGGGCTGAAAAGTAAGTACACAATGCAGCGGAGCAGGAGGAGACAATAAGGCTATTGAGGATACCCTTGAACATGGGAAAGCTACCGTCGTTGGCGACGTTTTTTAAGTTTTCCAAGAAGTAGTTGCCGGGAAGCCATGAAAAGCCTTTTTGCAGGTCAGCATGAGAACGTGTGGCGTTGACGATTAGGATATAGAAGAAGAATAAGCACAGAAAAGAGAGAATTATCAGGAGGATATATGCCAGAATCGTCTCGCCAACTTTGGTTCTTGTATGCTTCATGCCGCGTCACCTCCTTTATTTTCCTTTTCGGACTTGGCTTTTTTATCGTCTTTGTCATTGGTCATACGATAGACAAAGAAACATAAGATACCGCTGACGATGAATAGATAAACCGACAGAGCACCCGCCATACCATAGTTGCGGCTCTTTAAATGGCTGTTCAAGAACATGATTAACGTCATAGATGTGCGGTCAGGGTTACCCTGTCCATTGGTCAAAATCTGCGGGACATCGAACATTTGCAGGCCACCAATGATGGAAGTAATCAGTGTGTAGGCCAAAATAGGTCGAATTAAGGGCAATGTGATATAAAAGAAGCGCTGAACACTGGTACAGCCGTCCAGTTCACAGGCTTCGAAGACATCTGGACTAATGCCCATGATAGCAGCCATTAACATAATGGTGGTATTGCCAAACCACATTAAAAAGTTCATCAACCCAACCAATGAGCGAGTACCAAAAACTGTGCCTAAAAAGTCGATAGGCTCAGAGGTGAGACCCATGGAAGTCAGGATGGAGTTCATCGGACCGTTGGTCGAAAACAGCGCGAAGAACAGCATGGCAAATGCCGAAGCCATGATGAGGTTTGGTAAATAGATGGTTACCTTAAAAAATTGTTTGCCGCGGATTTTCAGCCGCATATCAGTGAACCAGTTTGCTAACAGCAATGCAATGACAATTTGCGGGACAAATCCAATCAGCCACAGAAGAAAAGTGTTGCCGGCATAGTTTATCATATCAGAGCCTAACAACTCGACATAATTCTTCATGCCGACAAAGGTAGGTCCAACTTCTTTAATACCGGAACGATAATATTCAAAAAAGCTGTAACGAATGGTATCTACCAGCGGGATTAACGAGAAGATGAAAAACGTTATGAAGAATGGGATAATAAAGATATATCCCCATTTGGCATAACTGAGATGTTTTCTTTTCTGTTTCATAGGTCACCGTTCCTTTCTGGAAAAAGATGCTGCACGGAAAAACCGTGCGGCATCTGATTTTTCAGCGCAATCATTGCAGAGCAAATTTACTGCGGCCACTGGATTTCGGTGATATCGGGGTAACGTTCCTTGATAGCAGTTTCAAAGTTAGATTTTGCACGGTCAAAGTCAACATTGCCCTGGAAGTAATCGCTGAATGCGTTCTGAATCAGTTCCACACAGCCCTGGTCATAGGAGGACAGCGGTGCAATCTGAATATTTTCGGCAACCGGGGCGAAATATTCATAAGGGTTCTGACCGCCAAGGAAGTCGGAGGCAAAAGAAGCATCGGTGGCAGCTTCCTGCATACCGCTGGCCGTGTTGGTGAAGTCCAGATAATCCTTGGAGATTTTCAGCAGGTTGTCCTTGTCTGCAGTCAGAGAAAGAATGATGTCCTTGATATGTTCGGGATTGTCAGTGCCAGTTGCGGCATGGATGTAGGAGCCACCCCAGTTGTATTCTTGAGGAGGATTGGTGACAGCCCAAGCGCCATTTTCGCCGTCCCAGTTCGGATTCAGCGTGAAGTCAATTCCCCAAGCTGGCAGAAGGAACGCAAATACCTTGGAGGATGCACTCATGGATTTATTCCAATCGTCATTCCATTGACCCTTAACGGTCTTGTCGAAGTAACCGGCATCCAGCCATTCTTTGGAATCGTTAATCCAATTCATAATCTGTGGGTCAACTTTAACAGTAGATTCGCCATTGGTGACCCAAGATTCTGAGATACTATTACCGTACAGGCGGAATGTGTCCGCATAGGAAGCAAAAGTGTAGTATCCCTTTGCTTTCAATTCTTCGGCAGTCGCTTTCAAGGTGTCCCAGTCCTTGACCTTTTCCCCCACAGCAGCCGGGTCATCGGTGCCAAAGACATCCTTGGCGATATCTCTGCGGTAAACCAGCAAACCAGGGCAGCATTGCCAGGTTGAGCCGCGCTGTACGCCGTTCTGGTCGGATGCAGTTGTCTTAGTGAACGCATATTGGTCAGTTAATTCGGTTTCAGGGTCAATCCCCAAGTCGGTCAGCGGCATTGCTACGTCAGCGGTTGCATCTGTGTACTTAAAGACGTAATCTGTTTCGGATAGGAAGATATCCACCTTATCATCCGTCGCGGCAGATGCTTGATTGAGCAGCGCTTCATCTAATTTCTGCTGATAGACACCATCCTGATTGGGATTGATAATCCAATGGATTTCTGTGCCGTCTTTGAGCTTGGTAACCGTACCATCCTCTGAAGTGCTTTCCACTTCGGGATAAATCGCTTCAAGACGTGCACGAAACTCATCATTCCAGCTATAAATGTTGATGACAGCGCCTTCTTCTGCCGTTGCGTCTGCGGACGCTTCTGAAGAAGTGTTCGAGGTGTTGCCGCCACCACAACCTGTTAGAAACGAAGTGCCTAATGCCGTAGCCATGAGCAACGAACCAACTCTTTTTTTCATGCTATAAAACCTCCTACTTATTTTGTACCCGCAACATCGGGTGTTTATCGTGTTTCTATTATAACGTGCATCGTTGACACAAATATATTAGAATCGTACAAAAAATATCAAATCCATGACCGTTTTTTGTCCAATGTGCGACAATCTTGCCAAGGGGATATCCTGTGTTGCGTTGCGGAGATAAATGTTATATAGTATAATAAAAGTAGAAATATGGCGAAAAGCAGCATCCGGCATACCATATACCGGACAATATCTGGCAGCTTGTCGCAGAAAGGAGCGTGTAAGATGAGTTACCAAAAGGAATGGCTGCTTCTGTAAGCCAACGATGAAGTGGATGAGATGGAGCACCGGGATCCCAGCGAAGAATACCAGTTCTACCGGGCGGTGGCCGACGCCGATGTGAACGCCGTGCGCCACAACTGCGAGTTGGGCCGCTTCCGGGAAGGGGAGGGCGTAGGCCAGCTTTCCAGGGACCCGGTGCTGAACCTGAAATACCATTTTGTCATCACCACCGCCATGGTCACCCGGCTGTGCGGGCAGCACGGCATGGAGCTGGAACAGGCCTTCCGCCTCAGCGATTTCTACATCCAGAAGCTGGACGACCTGCATACCGAGGACGAGGTCTGCGCCCTGCATGATGAGATGGTGATGGATTATACCAAAAAGATGTGCAAAAATTTGCGAAGCGACACCAACTCTAAACATATCAATGCCAGTAAAGAATATATCTACGCCCATATCAAAGAGCGTATTACCATTGAAGATTTAGCAAACGAATTAGGGGTTTCGGCAAGTTACTTGTCTCGTTTGTTCAAGAAAGAAACAGGGATGTCGGTTAGTTCCTATATTCGCCAGCAAAAAATTGAAATAGCAAAGAATCTGCTACGCTTTAGCGACTGCTCTATGATAGAAATTGCAAATCAATTATCTTTTTCTTCGCAAAGCCATTTTATCCAGCAGTTTCGCGAAGTAATGGGGATGACGCCCAAAAAAATATCGGGACGAAAATCGTTTGACGCCTTGGTATGATTGAAGATAAAGTAGCAAAATACCCGCCGGATGGTATTTGAACCATTTGGCGGGTATTTTGTTGTTATATAAGGATTACAGCACTAGAACGATATCGTTTTCAGATTGGAGCAGGTCGGATGGAATATAGTTATCGGGGAGGGGGTGACCATTGAGGGTCAGTGAGGTACAACCCGATTCCCGTCCGTTGGGATTTTGTACTTGAATGTGCAGCTTTTTACCGCGGAAATCTTTATCCATTGTAAATGCTTGCCAGGTCTTGGGGATAGCTGGCGCCAGACGCAAACCGTCCAGTTCAGGGCGCAGACCGAGGATGCCTTCGACACATCCAACCATAACCGTCGAAGCTGTTCCAGTCAGCCAATGTACCTGCGAGCGACCAAAATGACAGCTTGCAGGGCCTTCCGTGAATTGACCGTAGCAATATGGCTCCAAACGGCGAATCTCAGCCCGGTCATTTTGTGCGGCAGGCGCGTTTTCGGTGAAATAAGTGAATGCGCGCTCACCATGTCCACACAGGGCTTCAGCCAGGATGAGCCATCCCTGTGACTGCGAGAAGATACCCGCATTTTCTTTGGTGCCTGGATTATAGATAACCGCAAGCGCACCATCAAAGGCATGTGCGTGATAGGGTGGGTCCATCAATACCGCGCCATAGGCGGTATTCAATCGGTTATATACCTGCGTCATAGCGGTTTCTGCCTGAGTAGAGTTGGCAAGACCGCTGATGACAGACCAGCTTTGCGGATTGAGCCACAGATTGGCTTCGGGGTCTTGTGCAGCGCCAATGCGTTCGCCTGCTTCGGTAAAGCCGCGAATGAATCGGTCACCATCCCAACACAGTGCCTGAATTTTTTGTTCAGTCTCAACCATTGTATCTTCCAGCCAGCGGCGGTCGGCATCTTCGCAGCGACTGCAAGCAAACAAGCGCAGAATGCGCAAAGCATAGTAGAATTGCAGGGCAACGAAAGTCGATTCACCGTTTGCACCTAGTCGCAAGCAATCATTCCAGTCGGCGTATAGACCAGCGGGTAACCCATGCGGGCCTAGGTGCGAAAGAGAGAAGCGAACGGCACGTTTGAGGTGTTCATAAACCGAACCTTGGTCTCGGTTAGCGAAGGGAATGACCTCATCTAAAAAGGCCTTATCACCAGTTTCGGCAATATACTTATATACGGTCGGGAACAGCCACAACGCATCGTCAGCGCGATAAGCTGGATGGCCGGTTTCTGCCACATAGGAAGCATCGTCGGGTGTATCTTCATGTCCAGGATTGTGTGTGAACTTGACTAGTGGCAATCCGCCTCCATTATCCACCTGTGCGGATAACATAAAGCGAATCTTTTCTTTTGCCATATCTGGAGCCAGATGGATAATACCTTGGATATCCTGTACGGTATCACGATAGCCGTAACCGTTGCGCAAACCACAATAAATGAACGATGCTGCACGAGACCACACAAAGGTGATAAAGCAGTTATAGGCATTCCAAGTGTTAATCATGGTATTAAACGCGGGGTCAGGGGTATTGACCTGAAGGTGGTTGAGGCGGCGATACCAATCCTGTTTGAGTGCTTCGACCTCCTGCGTGCAACGAGCAGCAGGGTCACCATATTCTTGGAGCAAGGTGGCAGCATCAGCCGAACGTTTCATGCCAAGCACAAAAGCAATGGTGCGTGTTTCACCAGGAGCCAGTGAGACGACACAGGACAGCGCACCGCAGGCATTTTCATTGTAGCTGGTTACATTGCCTAAGTTGCCGGACGCGATGCCCTGCGGGTCTCCATAGCTGTGGTATCGACCCAAAAAGGCTTCTTTATCACCGCAATATGAGGATACAGGTGCGCCCACAAGTCCAAAGAATCGTTCAGTAACCGTTTTGCCGTCTACCAATTCGTCAGAGGGCTGTGCATCGAGGTTGCCGTGAATCTGCTGCATAATGCGGTTATTGGCAAATAGGGTGCGGCTGATGAACAAAGAATACTGTAAATTGACTTGGTCTTGTTCATAGTTGCTGTGATTGGTAAATTCCGCGTACCCCGTCAACGTCAATTCGCGCGTGGTGTCGCTCTCGTTGGTTACGGTTAGACACCATACTTCATGAGTGCTATCGAGTGGTACATAGTATACTGCCTCGGAGCGGATACCAGCATAAGTTGCAGGCATTCGGGTATACCCCATTCCGTGACGACATTCACAATGGTAGTCTTTCAGGTCTTTGCCGACTGGCTGCCACGAAGCTGACCAGTAATCCCCAGTTGCATTGTCGCGCAGATAGAGGTACCGACCAGGTTGGTCGAATTGGTTGAACACATAGCGTAAAATACGACCGTTTGCACCCGATTTTGCAAAGCTATATCCGCCGGCATTGTTAGAGATGATAGCACCATATGCGGGAGAGCCAAGATAGTTGACCCAAGGAGCCGGCGTATTGGGCTGTTCTATCACATATTCGCGTTGTGCGTCGTCAAAATATCCGTATTTCATTTTATTTACCGTCCTTTTATCCCATTTATACAAGGTCGACTGTAATAAGATCGCCTTCGGGTGGCAGATGCTCTACCCATGTACGGGGCAATATAATGCAGCCAGCAGCATTTGGTTTCCAAGACTGCGTACCGCACTTTGCTTGTTTGAGCACATAAGCACCATAGTCTTTGTGTGCAGTATTTTGGTAGCGTATCGTCAAGGGGCGACCTGCAAAGGTCAACGTGAGTTCGGCAATACCCGATGCGTCAAATTGTTCGCCCATCAACTTGGGATTCAACATCAGTTCACCAGCCTGTCCGCGCACACCAAATGCTTCTGTTATCATGGTCAACATAAACCAGCTTGCGGCACCGGTCAGATAGTGGTACATGCCGCGCCCATCGGCAGAGAAATATTCCGGAATTCCGGGATAAATGCGGCTGGTTTCAAAATGAAGAGCGGCATCTGAAAGCGTTTTAAGGGCTTTCCATCCTTCTTTGGCAAAACCGCGGCGATAAAGTGCATTGGCATACATGACCGTCATATGAGAAAAGACCGCACCGTTTTCTTTTTCGCCATAGGCGAATCCAAACATTCTACCCATGTTGAATTTCAACTCATGGAAATCAGTATTGAGGCGATAACCGCCAATTTCAGCGCGATATAGATAGCGGTCAGCACTCTGTACAATTTGTGCAATTTGCTCCTTGTCAGCAACTTCTCCCATAATAGAGAATACTTGACCGGTAAGCATCATACGCACACCACTGGGGAAATAGCCTTCCACGGCATTTCCATCATTGTCGTAATAGCTGTTAAACCAGCCTTCGTTTTCTCCATTCAGCCATTCTTGTGCCCGAAGATGACCAGTCAACCAGTCAGCACGCTGTAACAAATCGTGAGCTAGGTCGGTTAGTTTGACCGTAATCTTCCGCCCGCTGACATTGTGTAGGCAACTGCCCATATAACGGTTCAGCACTTCACGTTTATTCGCCACACTGTCAAACAGGGATGGGGAGGTATCCAGTAAAGGTGCGATTTCTTCCAGTAGTTCTATGCTGCGTCCGGGATTCTGTTTGTCAAGCAGCGTAATCATTGCAGCCAGTTCGCGCAGGTTACCCGCATAAGCACAGGTGAAAGCGACGCTTTCCCCGTTTTCCGCTGCCATATCTAGCGCGTCATTCCAGTCTGCACCGCGTAAGCGATAGATATTATGTACACCGACATCATAGAACGCGGTTAATTGTTCCAGAAGCAGGTGTTCCAATATACTGCCCTTATAAATTTTTCCTTCTTTAGTTCGCAACAGGCTACCTTGTTCGGATTGCCATTCGCCGTCAATCTCCGTACCGCGCATGACCTGTGCATCTTTAAAGTAAGATGCAGTCCGTTCCAAAATTTCCACGTCACCAGTCTGGTCGATGTATAAGCGGGTTGTCATTTGTGGCCAAAGCGCATGGTCCATCCAAACACGGGCAATACCATTTCGGTCAGCAATAAAATTGCCATCACCGTCTCCGATAATCGTAGCATTGGTGCCATCAATGCGCACACCACCGAAATTTTTCTCAATCATCTGCCCCACTTGGCTGGGTTCCATCAACAAAAGCGAAAGACAATCCTGCCATAGGTCACGCCAGCCGCGCCCACCGCGCCCATAGTCGTGATGAGGTAAGAACGAGCAACCAAACAGGCGGCGCAAGAATGGCTGAAAACAAATCCATTTCATCAAACGGTCGCGGTTGATGTCTCCAGTGGAAAAATTTACGTTGACTTTTTTCTGCCAATAATCGCGTGTATACGCAAAGGCTTCTTGAACTTTTTCTATAGATTGATAGCGCTCAAATACATCCGTTACAGATGCTTCGCTATCCTCGACACCCAGTAGCAGTACAAATGAGGTCTGTTCACCGGGCGCCAATTCGATTTCAGGAAAACGAAATGCCCCCATTGCCTCACGACCTGCGCGAGATGTTCCGGCGGGAACACCCGCATAGGATTCACGCACAGCACGCGGTGCGGTTAGACTTCCTCCTTCACCGATAAATTCTTCTACGGTTGGATAAAAGGCTACTGGAGATTGACCAGTCGATTGATAGCCCATTAGATAATATATTCGATGGTTTTGACGGTGTCCACGTTCATCAAATGACATGGTTGGACGTACCAGAATACCGTGTTCAGTGGTATGGATACGATGTAGCATACAAGTTACATTGCGATGGTCGCGCAGATTATCGGCACTGCGTCCATATAAGGGAATCGCTGCATAAGGTGTGAAACACTGGGAAGTTGCCCCTTGATTTTCCACAGTGAGTAAAAGAATTTCTACATTGTCTGCTACTGGTACAAAACTTGTCAGTGTGGCATGGATATGGACGTGGCGTATGACGCGTTCCAACGTGTGCCACATGAAACCTGCGGTCAAACGGCTGTCATCTTGTTGGGGTGTAAACTTGACGGCTTCTTGTGCAGCCGAAGCACCAGTGAGTGAAATAGCGGTACCATCTTGCCCCACAAGCCAAAAGTTTCGAGTGGAGCGGTTGTTGTGCAGATTCTCAATGCTGACAGGTTCTAATAAAAACGTTTCTTGGTCTAATTTACTGTCACCACCCAGGTTCGGACTGACACAGCTCTTCAGTCCAGTTTCTGAGGCCAGAGGAAAATACAGTTGACTGATGTCCTCAGGCCGCTCCAGTATAAAACTGCCAGCATCGTCAATGAAATTTGGATGTTTCAAGCCAATACCTCCTTGCATGATGGGGGCAAGGTACACAGTCAGATACCAAAATACCAACCATAATTGCCTTACCGTTCATTTCTGTCCTAGAACTTAGTTGAGTATAATGATAGCCTGTTTTTTGTACATAAAAAACAAAAAAGATGATTAAAAACATCAAATTCATGACGCAATGTAGAATGAGATTGAAAATTATAGTTTTCTAAATTGCTTTTATAGCATGACACCGTTTTATGAATCTTTTTTGCCGCCACATTTTGTGGTTGCTATCGATTAAGACAAAAATCAGATAGAATTAGCAGATTTATGATATAAAACAAAACATGGATTTGGATAAAATAAAATTGTAGAAAATGAACAGAAAGCGGCGACAATAGCGCGGACTGTTCGGACAAAAAGAATAAAAGGAGGAATCATTGCATGAAGCACAAAAAGAAATTTCTGGTGGTTCTGGCAGCAGCCATTCTTTCAACCGGACTTTGCGGTATGACTACACCGGAAACAAGCAAGGAGGCCAAATCTAACGTGGAAAAAAGTGTGCAAACAGCCGCGGCAACGGGTGATGCCTTATCCTATGAAGGGTATACACTGCGGTGGCAGGACGACTTCAACGGCAGTGCGCTCAATCGCAACGACTGGAATGTAGAACTGCATGACCCCGGCTGGGTCAACAATGAATTGCAGGCGTATGTCGATTCTGCGCAAAACATTTATGTAAAAGATGGCAGTTTAGTCATCAAGCCGATTGAAAAAAAGAACGCCGATGGCACGGTATCTTATACCTCAGGTCGAATTAACACTCAGAATAAGCATGATTTTAAATATGGTCTGTTTGAAGCCCGCATCAAAGTACCCAAAGGGCAAGGTTTTTTGCCAGCATTCTGGATGATGCCGACCAACGAAAATCTGTATGGTCAGTGGCCGCGGTGTGGTGAGATTGATATTATGGAGGTGCTCGGCAATGACACCAAGACTTCATATGGTACGATACACTATGGCAATCCACACAGCGAAAGCCAAGCTAGCCATACACTGTCGTCGGGTAGCTTTTCGGACGAGTACCACGACTTTGCAGTAGAGTGGGAACCAGACTGTATTCGTTGGTATGTGGACGGCCATCTGATTCACTCCGAAAATGATTGGTATTCTGTTACCGAGGGACAGGGGGAAATCACCTATCCAGCGCCGTTCGATCAACCGTTCTATGTAATTTTAAATCTTGCGGTCGGCGGCACTTGGCCAGGCAATCCCGATGCGACCACAGACATTGCAAAAGCTGCTCTATATGTTGATTATGTGAAAGTTTATCAGAAAGACAACTATGACGAGAACGTGACCAAGCCCCAAAAAATCGTTATTTTGCGTGACCCAGATGCTTCGGGTAATTATATTGTGAACGGTGATTTTTCGGTACAGGAAAGCCTGACCGATGGAACCAACTGGACATTTTTGACCACATTGGGTGGCACAGCACAGGCAAAGATTGAAAACAATGCGCTCAACATTACCACAACCAACCAAGGAACCGCCGATTACAGTGTACAGTTGGTGCAGCCCAATTTGCCATTCAAGCAAGGCGGCATCTATCAGGTCAAGTTTGACGCATCGGCAAGTACTGCGCGCAATATGAAAGTTGGCGTATCCGCCCCAGACCGTTCCTATCAACGGTATTTAGAAGATACGATTGTTGCGTTGACTCCCCAATCAAAGACGTATACCTATACGTTTACCATGACCGCCCAAGACGACGCAAACGGACGACTGGAATTTAATCTCGGTGCTGCCGGTTCGACTGCAGGTGTCACACTGCGCGCTGTTTCGGTAAAGAAAATTGGAGAAGAAGATTTGAGCCAGCAGGGCAAAAGCGTCTTAGCCGATGGCAATTATGTTTATAACGGCTGTTTTCAGGAAGGCGAAGCACGGTTGGGCTATTGGGACATTGAAAAGCGTGGGGATGCACAAATCTGTGTCACCAATGAAAACAATGTGCGGCGGCTGATGGTGACGGCTAGCGCGTCCACTTCGGCTTCCAATCCGGTGGTTATCCGCCAGCCCGACCTTGCGCTGACTGCGGGCAACTATGCGTTGAGCTTCAACGCGGAAGGTGCTTCGGGTAAGTATGTGACCGTAGACGTGGCAGGTACCAAGTATACAGCAAAACTCAACGGTAAAGATAGTTCCTATGATTACAAGTTAACACTTCCCAAAACACCCACATCCACCGATATTTCGTTGACCATTCAGCAGCCGGGTGTTTACTATCTGGATAATATCCAACTTGTAGAGGATAAACTGATTAAAAACGGCAGTTTTCAGGCCGGATTCTCCGGCTATGAAGTGTATGCGTACACGCCGTCCGATGTCAGCTATGTTGTGGACAGTCTGACCGAGGACAATGCCGCTGACATTACCATTCAGGATACTGGCGACCAAGCATGGAAAATCCAGCTAAAACAAAGCAATATTGCGTTAGAAAAAGACCAGCGGTATCGGCTTACGCTAAAAGCAAAGTGCAGCGTAGATAGAAAGCTGATGTTTGCGATTCAGCGCGACGGCACAGTTGATGATGACTGGACACCTTATTCAGGAGAAAAGGTGGTCACACTGGGCAAAACCTATCAGACCTATGAAATTGTGTTCCAGATGACCCACCCCACCGACCTAAAATCGGTTCTCAGCATTTCAATGGGTGCTGTGGACGGCGAACAGATTTCCCAACAGCATCGCATTTGTATTGATGAAATCCAGTTGGAAAAAATCTCGGCACCGCAGGCGTAACCCGTTATCTGCTGGTACAAGACATGAAAAATAGGAAAAATCCACTGATTCCATTTGGAATCAGTGGATTTTTGGTGCTGAATCTTAGCCGCGTGCAGCCAGATTCTGCTCGTAAGCCTCAATCATTTTCTTGACCATCTGACCGCCGACCGAACCGGCCTGACGCGAAGTCAGTTCCCCGTTATAACCTTCCTTCAGGTTCACACCAACCTCGGCCGCTGCTTCCATCTTAAAGCGATCCATTGCGGCACGAGCCTCAGGAACGACCATCTGATTCGAGCTGTTATTGTTGCTAGCCATAGTTTGTTTCTCCTTTTCGTTTGTGTTTTTTGGGGTGTTGCTGTTAGTATTGTGACCAGCATAGGCATGAAATATGATGACCAATTTCTTCCGATTGTGGCATTTTACGCGCAAATTAGTCAGCGCTCTGCCTTTGGGTATCAATAGATATGGTTTGGCTTAGATTTATGTAAGTTGGTTCGCATAGCCTATGCACTATTCAAACAAAAAATGAAGAACAAAACTAGAGTATCATACGAAGTGAATGAAATATGCTTGACAAATGGGAAGCACAATGATAAGGTTATAGGCGGAAGGAGTGAGCATATAAAATGAAAAAAGTAATTCATTCTGAATCTGCCCCGGCTGCGATTGGGCCGTATTCTCAGGCAATTGCCGTTGGAGGAATGCTGTATACTTCGGGTCAGCTTCCGATTAACCCGGAGACTGGTACATTTCCGGAGGGGATTGCTGAGCAAACCCGTCAATCTCTGACCAACGTGAAAGCAATTTTGGAAGCTGCCGGAATTGGCATGGAACGTGTGGTAAAAACCACTGTTTTCCTCAGTGACATGGAGAACTTTGGTGCAATGAACGAAGTATATGGTACGTTCTTTGATGAGAGCGGTTATCCCGCTCGTTCAGCGGTTGAAGTAGCTCGTCTGCCGAAGGATGCTTTGGTGGAAATTGAAGTTGTTGCCGCACTGTAATCGTTTTCTTGCAAAAGATATCCATATTGGAATGATATTGGGGTTTGGCTTATGGCTCCATATACAGCGAATGGGTCAGACCGAAATCAATTGATAGCTTGCATGACAGAAGTGCCCGCGAACGCTTGGATTGTCCGCGGGCATTTTGTTTTGAAATAAGATATGTAAGGTGGAGGTGGGGACGGCCCATTTTCTATTTTGCATACAAGAAAAGGGGTTATATATGAAAAATAGTAACGCAGCGATGATGCGACGCGATTCATGGAAATCCAAATGGGGATTTATTTTGGCCTGTATTGGCTCGGCTGTCGGTATGGGAAATATTTGGCTGTTTCCCAGCCGCGTTGCTAAATATGGTGGAGCGTTCTTGCTCGCTTACTTTATCTTTGATGTTCTGATAGGGTTTTCGGGCGTAATTGGTGAAATGAGCTTTGGGCGCGCGGCTCGTTCCGGCCCAGTGGGTGCATTTAAAAAGGCTTGTGCCTCCCGTGGAAAGGGCAACATTGGCGCAAAGATTGGTTTGTTTCCAATGGCGGGCGCTTTGGCGCTGGCAATCGGATATGCCGTTGTGATGGGCTGGATTTTTAAGTATACACTTGGCTCTATAACTGGCTCGGCGTTGGCGTATGGCTCAGATATTGGAGACGTATCAGGGTATGTTGGTGCGTTTAATGAGACCGCTTCGGCATTTGGCAATAATGTATGGCTTATCGTGGCGCTTGTAGTAACCTTTATCATTATGATATTTGGTATTGCGAGCGGGATTGAACGAGCCAATAAAGTTATGGTTCCACTGTTTTTCGTGATGTTTATTGGCTTGGTGTTCTATGTGGGCTTTCAACCTGGGGCATCCAACGGTTACCGGTGGATGTTTACCATTGAGCCTGAAATGCTGATGAATCCGATGACATGGGTATATGCACTCGGACAATCGTTCTTTTCGCTATCTCTTGCGGGAAATGGTACAATCATTTACGGTTCCTATCTGTCTGATAAAGAAGATATTGTCAGCTCGGCTTGGAAGGTCGCACTATTTGATAGCTGTGCGGCAATGCTGGCAGCATTGATTATTGTGCCGGCAATGGCAGCCGCGGGAACCACTACATTTGATGGTGGCCCTGGTTTGATGTTCATTTACCTGCCTAATATGTTTGCTGCAATGCCCGGCGGGCGGATTGTAATGATTGTATTTTTTGTCGCCGTTCTGTTTGCCGGTTTGACTTCACTGGTCAATCTGTTTGAAGCACCTGTGGCAACCTTACAGGATAGTCTGCATTTCAGCCGCGCAAAAGCGGTTATCGTCATTGCAGTTATTGGCACAGCCGTTTCGCTGTGTATCCAAGGAATTGTATCGCAGTGGATGGATTTTGTTTCCATTTATGTGTGCCCGCTTGGTGCAGGACTGGCCGGTATTATGTTTGCTTGGGTTTGGGGCAGAAAAGCGGTTGAAGATGCGGTTTCGCTTGGGCGTAACCGTCGAATTGGTGGATGGTATTATCCGCTCTATAAATACGGTTTTTGTATCCTGACCATGCTGGTGTTTGCACTGGGTATTTATTACGGTGGCATTGGTTGACCGAATAAAATCAAATAATTAGTATGAAAAAATAGCCGTCTCAAATCATTGAGACGGCTATTTTATGCGTTTGGCATGTCATTTATTCTAAAGATTGCAGGTATTCTTCTACAAACTTGGAAGCGGTTGCGCCATCGGCGGCAGCCGTGATAATTTGGCGCATTGGCTTGGTGCGCGCGTCACCGACGACAAACACGCCGGGGACGCTGGTGCGCGTGGTTTCATCGGCGATAATATAACCTTGTTCATCAAGGGCAACCTGTTCTTTGACCAAAGCGGTGTCGGGAACGCGACCAACTGCGACAAATAAGCCGTCGCAGGACAACTCGGAGGTTTCACCAGTTACGCGGTCGGTCATGCCGATACCAGTCAATTGTTGATTGTCAACCAACAACCGGTCAATTTGCTTGTTCCATACAAATTCCAGATTGCTTGCCTTTTGCAGGGGAGCAAGGTAACTCTGTGTTGCGCGCAGCGTATCGCGTCGGTGTACGAGATAGACTTTTTTGCAGATTTTAGACAGTGCAAGGGCATCTTCAGCCGCTGAGTTGCCGCCGCCAGCAACAACGACTGTTTTGTTGCGGAAGAACATGCCGTCACAAGTGGCGCAGTAGGACACCCCATGTCCTCGCATGGCTTCCTCATTGGGAACACCGAGCAGGCGAGGAGAAGCACCGGTTGCCAAGATGACAGCTTTGGCAAGCACGGTTCCGGCGCTGGTTGTGATGCGCTTAGGCGAGGCGTTCAGGTCAAGTGCGGTGACTTCGGCGTATTCGGTCACAGCGCCAAAGCGTTCGGCGCCGCGCTGCATTTTTTCGGCCAGTTCAAAGCCGTCAATCCCTTCATCAAATCCGGGATAGTTGTCAACCTGCGTCGTGGTTGCCATTTGTCCGCCAGCAGACAGCTTTTCCAGTACCAGAGTATCCAGACCGGCGCGCACACAATACAGTGCAGCAGCATATCCGCCCGGCCCACCGCCAATAATTACAACGTCATATTGTTCTTTCATGGTCAATCCTCCTGTTCAGGTCAGATGCGCTGTTCGGCAATCCATGCTTCTAATTGAGCTTGAGAGCTGGGTGCAACCAGCTTATCGCCGTGTTCACCGTGCTGGAATAAATAGAACGTGGGAATGACTTCAACGCCAAACTGTGCAGCCAATTCGGGCTGTTCGTCAATGTTAATTTTTGCAATCGTTACATCACTAGCACCGTCCATCCGGTCAAGTACGGGCGCAATGCGGCGGCAGTAAACACACCAAGGTGCCCAAAAATCAATCAATACAGGGCGGTCAGCCTGCAAAACCTGTGTTTCAAAATTTTCTTTGGTTATGGTCAACATAAAAATTCCTCCATTTATATGCAGAATGCTTGCGAACGATATTTCTTTTTGATGTTCTTAGTATACACATTCTGTGGAGATTTTACTGTGACACAATCACATAAGGTCAAATTATTTTTATTTAGGAATGGTATGAATTATGCCAATTGTTGCTATCTTTGCGGCTGCGGCGGTCAAAAATGGAGGCGACTAGTTCACAGATACCGTCGGCTATCAAGCTGATACCAAAGAAACGGATGATAAGTCGTGTAACACCAAATGGATTGAGCAATAAAATAAGACCGAGTAACAGGGGAACCACAGTGGAGGCCAGCAGCGCAAATCGGGAAGAAAACTTCATTTGAAACGCATCAATTGCAAGCGGCAATTTCATCAAACCGTCGAGCAGCAACAATAAACCCAGCGTCAGAGGCAGAAAAGACAGGATAACACGCCAGAAAAATAGGCAAAACAGGCCGATGAGTATAAATACGATACCAACCCATTTATCGCCATCATACGCCCAACCGTGTTTTGCATTGCGGGCATAGCGCAAGAGTCGGGCGGCCGCATAGACAAAAGAGCCGATGGACAGGGCAAGACAAAACAGGCGGCTGGCAATATCGGGGTAAAGAATGAGTGGAACCGCAAACAGAATATATAAAATCGGAATCCAAATGGAGCTAGAGCGGCGATTGCCGTTGCTGGAAAAAAACACAAACATAAAAAAATCTCCTTTGGTCAATCTTTGTTTCATTGTATCACAGGCATATGGGAAAATCCAGCCGGTTTCGGGCGGACAGGCGGTGTCG
>OERG01000086.1_pt1 | contig 22537 bp, 18 predicted proteins | sample 1539951 | NCBI WGS metagenome assembly OERG01 (sample SAMEA3891870, study PRJEB23780) | metagenome | biome: terrestrial biome; feature: animal house; material: Caecal content | place: Italy | collected 2015-05-05
CGGCTGAGCAGCAACGTTTCTGCCACCACGCCCGCTGTGCGTCCTTGCGGCATCCCGCAGCGCAAACCCGGAAGGAGAAGCCCCCGGCCAGCCCCCCCGAAGGGGGGATGCCGCGCAGCGGCAGGGGCAAACACAGCGACCGCATCCGGTGGATGAAACAGGGAGCTGTGTTTGGCGCAGCGCTCCGGTTTTTGCAAGCGGGCCACATCCCGCACCGCAAAAATCGGCTAAGCACAAGAGGGGCTAAAAGGGCGGTGGGCGGGTTTAGATCACAAATCAAAAAAGCCCAGCCTCCCGGCAAAGAAAAAGCTCCCCCACCCTGCCGGGTGAGAGAGCCGTATATGCCCAGAGCCCCGCCGGGGCGGCGGCGCAGCCGCGGGGGAAATACCCTCCCGCCTTAGGCGGGACAAATCTCAATGGTATCCCCTGTGGACAGATACCCCAGCCGGCCCATGTAGTCCTTCATAAAGGCGTACTGCTTGCGGCCGGTGCAGTGGCAGGTGTAAAACCGGGTGCCCGAAGCATCCAGTTCCCGGGCGTACCCCGCCAGGGTGTCGTCCAGGGGCAGGGTGTTGAAATGGAATCCCCCCACCAGCACGTCCGGCTTGAACCAGTCCACCAGGTTCAGGATCCCCTTGTGGGAACAGCCGCTGATCAGCACCCGCTTGTCCCCTTCCCGGATCAGCAGATAGTGCTCGTGGCGGAAATCCTCGGGGCGGAAGGCCCCGCCCTCCTCCACTGTCAGCCCAAAGCTGCCCAGGTCTTTTTCCTTCTCTTTGCCGTTGCAGGTGGAGAGGGTCAGCCCCGGGGCGAGTTCCGCCTGGTCGTCCACAAAGCGCAGCCGGGGGCTGGAGGCCAGGGCCGGGTCCAGCCCGATGTACCGCTCTGTCCCGTGGTAGTGGGGCTCGAAGGCGTGGCGGTTCAGGTAGACCGGGGCGGTCTGGTTCAGCTCCAGAAATTTGGCCAGGCCGCCGCCGTGGTCGTAGTGGCCGTGGGACAACACCGCCAGGTCCGCCTGTCCCAGGTCGATGCCCAGCGCCGCCGCGTTCCGGGCAAACAGGTCGGTCTGGCCCATGTCAAAGAGGATCCGGTGCCCCAGGGCCTCGATCCACAAAGACAGGCCGTGCTCTTTGCCCAGCGCCTCGCTGGACGTGGTGTTTTCCACCAGTGCTGTGATCTTCATGCTGTCGCCGCCTTTCTCGTGGGGCGGGGGCCTGCCCCCCGCCGCTGTGGTTCCATTATACCCGATATGAGCCCAAAAAGGAACGGCCCCGGCCCCTTCCGGCCCAAAATCTTGCCGCAGGTCTTGACATTTCCGCTGCGGCGCCTATACTGGGCTTTGGACATGAAAACAGGGGCGCCGAAAGGCTGAGATCCGTGCAAGCGGAGTACCCTCGAACCTGATCCGGGTAATGCCGGCGTAGGTAAGTTTGCGGAACGTCCCGTTTTGTGAACAAACCCCAGGCGCCTGCTGCAGAGCGGGTGCCTTTTGTTTTTGTGTACTATTTGTTTGAGGAGCGATTTCTGATGACCAAAACCTATTCCAAGACCCGCATCCTGGTGGAATGTGCCCTGATGATTGCGGTGGGCACCGTTCTGTCCAACATCCGCCTCTTCACCATGCCCAACGGCGGCAGTATCACCCTGCTGAGCATGCTGCCCTTTGTGCTGGTATCCTTCCGCCACGGGGTCAAGTGGGGCCTGTTCACCGGTTTTGTGAACAGCCTGCTCCAGATGCTGCTGGGCTTCTGGGCACCCCCGGTCCCCACCTTTATCTACTTCCTGGGCGAAGTGCTGCTGGACTATGTGCTGGCCTTCATGGCCCTGGGCCTGGCCGGGCTGTTCGCCCGTCCCTTCTCCAACCGGGCTGTGGGCATTGCCGTGGGCACCTTCATGGCAGGCTTCCTGCGGTTTATCTGCAGCTTCCTGTCCGGCGTGCTGGTGTGGGGCAACCTGAACGAAGGCCTGTCCGCCTGGGTCTACAGCCTGACCTACAACGCCAGCTACATGCTGCCTGAGACCCTCATCACCATGGTGGCTGCCCTGCTGATCTACAAGGCTGCCCCCCAGCTGTTCCTGGCCCAGGAGAGAAAGCCCGCCTGATTCCGCTTCCCCCATTCGCCGTCCCCAGAGGCTGACCCCTCTGCGGGGCGGCTTTTTTGCAGAAATTGCAAAAAACCTGTTGACATTCCCCCTGCCCTCTGCTATAATAACTGACGTCGCCGGTCAACACAGCGATCCACAAGAGAATATGGGGGTATAGCTCAGCTGGGAGAGCGCTTGAATGGCATTCAAGAGGTCAGCGGTTCGATCCCGCTTATCTCCACCAAAATGAAAACCTCGTTTCCGAAAGGAAACGGGGTTTTGTTGTTCTAAGGCTTTGTACAACGCACAGCCGGCCCGGGGCCCCCCGGGCAATGTCCCACGGATGTTTCTGTTTGACCGCCCGTCCTGTGATTCTTTGAGGTGATGAAAATGCATGCTCCTGTTCCGCCAATGCTGTCCCGGGCCCTTTCCGATGTCACAGAGCCCTTTGTCTTTTTCTTCGGCGCCGGGATTTCCTCGGCCCTGACCAGCCGGGTATATAACTGGGAGCAATGGGTGCGGGACGGGATCGCCCTTGTCCCGGATCCAGCGGCGCGCCGGCGGTTCTGCCAACAGATGGGGGACACCGGCGAGGAAAAAGGCCACCCCGACGCCCACACCCTGACCCGGGTGCTGGAAGACGTCATCTCCACCCTGAAGGAAACCCCCGGCCTGTATGAATCCTGGATGCACCAGGCCTTTGAGACTTCCGCGGCGGCGCAGCCCGCCCTGGCGGCCACCCTGAAAAAAATGCTCACCTTCTCCGATGTGTTTGTCACCACCAATTACGACAGCCTGCTGGAGCAGGCCACCGGCACCCGGGGCGTCTCCTATCTCCACCCCGAGCTGGTCTACCCCATGCTGGAAGCGGGGAAAAACCAGTACGTGGTCCACATTCACGGGCGGTACAGCACAGACCCAACCGGCCCCGAGGATTCCATCATCGCCACCGACACCCAGTATCATCAGCTGCTGGACAACCAGGGTGCGCAATTCGTCCAGAACACCATCGGCACCCGGACCATTCTGTTCATCGGCTGCGGCAAGACAACCTCCGACCCCAACATCTCCCTGTTCATCCGGTTTGCAAGCCAGCATCTGCACCTGGACAAAACCTGTTACTTTCTGTACCTGGCCGGCCAGGAGCCGGATGACCTGCCGGACCACATCCTGCCCGTCTGCTACGGCGACAATTACAGCGACCTGCCGGCTTTTTTGGAGCAACTCGCCGAACAGCGGCTGGACGCCTTCGTCCGGAATCATCCCTTCATCCAGCTGTTCCCCTCCGCCATCACCCCGGAGCAGAAACGCGCCTTCTCCCCCTCTTATTTTGCCGCCGAAGCCCTGCCCTTCCAGGGGCGGGAGGAGCAGCTGGCCTGCCTGGAAGCCTTTCTGGCGCAGAAAGACCCCGTCCTCTGGGAACCCGTCTGCGGCCAGTCGGGCAGCGGCAAAAGCCGGCTGGCCCTGGAGCTCTGCCGCCGGGCCGGCGGGCCATGGTGCGCTTTCTTCATCCGGCCCGAAATCGACGCCGCCGCGCTGGACTGTTTTGTCCCCTACCGGGACACCCTGGTGGTGCTGGATGACTTCAAGGGGCTGGAAAAGAACGCGGCAGCCCTCATCCAAAAGCTGTCCGGCCTGTTTGCGGGCACCCCTTACCGGCTCAGGCTCCTTTTGTGCGAGCGGGAAAGCAGCACCCTTGCCGGGAGCTGGTATTGGGAGCTGGAGCGGCATATTCCGGCGGGCAGCCTGCCAGCCTTCCAGGCTGCCCGGTACCAGGGCATGGACCAGCCCTTCCTGGCTGTGGGGGACCTGGACCGCGAGGCCCTTCTGCGGATGATTGCAGACATCTGCAGAAAGAACGGCCTGCCCCCCGACGCCGTCCGGGACAAGAGCCTCCTCGGCACCTACGAAAAGAAGCTGGAGCAGATCCGGTTCCGCCCCCTGTTTGTCCAGATGTTTGTGGAGGCCTGGATCGAAAACGGCTGCGCCTGCCCCCGGTTTGACGGTTCCGCCCAGCTTCTGGAGCGCATCTTTGCCCGGGAACAGGAGCGCTGGCTGGGTGAACTGGGCGGCGACTACCGGCTGTTTGACGCCTGGATCCGCCTGCTGCTGGCCATCACCGCCGGCAAAGTGGAAAAGTCCGACCTGCCCGAGAAATACCGTCCCGACTTTGACGCCCTTTTCTCCTATGTGTCCGCCCATTCTTTCCCGGGCCGGCAGCGGCAGGAGACATTTCTATCCCTGATCTCGGACATGTGCCACCACATCGGCCGGCCCGATGCCTGCATCCAGCCCATGTATCCCGACCTGCTGAAGGAATACTGTTTTCTGTATTATCTGGATGAGGACCGCCTCACCCAAACCGCAGCCGACCTGTGGGCCTTCTGTCCCCGGGGCTTTTCCTTCTGGCTGGAAAGGCTTGCGGTCGATTTCCCCTACAACGACAAAGTCTACCGGCTGATCGACGGGGACGACGCCTGCCGGCTCTGCCCCGACGCCCTGCGGGCCAGGATTCATCTGCTGGACAGCAGCACCCTGCAGCCGGGCGACGACCTGCGCAAAATCCATGACTGGGTGGACCGGGAGTATACATTTTGGGCCGGCCTGGCCCGCAGCTGCGACGGGACCGACGAAGAGCAGGCCATCCTGATCTTTTTGGGCCTCCATCAGGTGGCCCAGCAGTACGGCGCACAGGACGCCCCCCATCGCCCCACCGTGGACAAAATGCTGGAGGTCTTGGGCAAAGCCCTGGACCTGCCGGGGGGAGAAGCCCTGGAAAGCCTCAAATTTCTCTGCGCCGAAGAGAGGGCCCAGGCCCTCTCGGTGGCAGGGATGACCGGGCCTGCGGCCGCGCTGCTGGCCAGGGCTTCCGCCTCCATGAAAACCGGGCTGGGCCGCCAGCTCGCCCGGACCGCCCGCCTGGAGCAGCTGAACACCCAGATGATGCAGTGCCTGTTCTCCCGCAACGTCATGGGCGGCTACAAGATCCTGAAGCAGGCCCTGGCCTTCTGCAGGGAATCCGGCGACCCCGAGGATGTGTGGTATTTTTTAAGGATGTGTTTTGGATTCGGGAAGGGGCTGTGCCAGTTTGGGGACATGGCCCTTTCCGGGCGGAAAAAATACATATCCAAAGTCCTGTATCTGGCCGGCCAGACCGCCGGCCTTGGGGAGGAGGACAGCGAGCTGCAGTTCGCCCGCAAATCCCTGGAGCTGCTGGTCTTTGAAGCCGACCTTTCCCTGCTGAAAGAGGCCAAACATCAGGCCGCGGTCCGGGACATTTTCCAGTCCGCATGGGAAACCCCCGGCTGTGAGAGCAACAACTGCCTGGGGCGGTCGGCTGTGCTGATGCTGAACTGGGAACACAGCCCCCGGGAAATCGGGGATCTGTGCCAAAAACTCCGCTGCCGCCTGGACCAGGCCCGCGGCGAAGAGGACAACGGGGATTCCCTGGCCCAGTCCTGCCTGCTCTGCATGATGGCCCTCAACCAGGCTTCCGGCGGGCTGTTCAACCGCCGGGAGATCCGGCAGGCCTACGCCATCCTCCTCCGCTACCCCGACTCCGAAAACATCACAGCCCTGTTCCTGGAAATGCTGGATCACTCCACCGAGTCGGACCATCTGGAAGACTACATGCGGCGGGAAGTGCTCACCGCCGCCCTCACCTACAACAGATACCACCCCGTCCCCCCGGACCAGGAGGATTTCCCCTTCCCGCTGTAACGGCCGCACTTTCCGGGCCAAAAGAAAAATCCGCTTCCTCCTGGAGGCGGATTTTTTGTTTCAGCGGCCCGGGGATACCCGCCGGGCCTGTTTCACTTTTCCTTGGCGGGGGGCGCAGCGCCTGCAGCCGCCCCTTCCCCGGGTTCCTCTTCCTTTTGATACCCGGACAGGAAGGCAAAAAATTCCCGGGCGCAGGGGTTGGGATTGTCCGGCATGCACAGGGCTACAAACTCCATCTGCTGCCAGGGGCCTTCCAGCTCTGCAAAGCAAAGCCCCGCAAAAAGCCGGTTTCTCAGATTGGAGGGGACGATGGCCACCCCGATCCCTGTTTCCACCATCATAACCACATTGGAAAAGGAGTCGGTATAGACCACCGGGTTTTTGCCAAGGCCCAGTTTTCGATAGTATGCCCCCATCCTCTCCCGGGTGGGCGCAACGCTGCTGGAACGGGATTCGATCAGGGTTTCCCCTTCCAGCTGGGCGGGGAGCACCCGCGGGCACTTTGCCAGGGGATGCCGGGAGCTCATCATCAGCACCGCGTGGGCCAGAAGCTGGGCTGCTGGGCCGGCGGCATGATCGAGACCCATCCCCGTCCCGTCGCAGTCAACTGCCCCAACCTGGCCTTTGGCCCCTGGGGCACCACCCCCTGCCTGTGGCTGAACTGCCAGGGCAAGCGGTTTATGAACGAGGCCATGGCCGGTCTGGCCCTGGTGCAGTGCCTGCACCAGCCCATGCCCACGGTGGACAGCTGCAACTTTGCCATCATGGACAGCGATTACATGGGCTACATCCAGCGGGCCGGCCTGGACCACGGCGCACCCAACTGGGGCTACCAGGAGGGCATGGACATCTTCCAGAGCGATATGGCTGCCCTGGACCCCGCTGTCGGCTCGGGCGAAGTCACCGGCCTTGAGATCGCCAACAAGTCCATGAAGATGATGAGCACGGTCTATGTGGGCAACACGGCCGAGGAAGCCCTGCGGAACGCCGGCCTGGCCGAGGACGTAATCGAAAACGCCCTGGCCTCCCTCGAGCGCTACAACGAGCTGTGCCACGCCGGCGACGACCAGGACTACTGCAAGAATGCAGACACCATGCGCGCCATCGAGAACGGGCCTTTCTATGTGGCCATGCAGAACACCAAGGGCCTGTACAACTGCGGCCTGAACACCATCACCGGCCTGGTGGTCAACAGCGACATGCAGGTGCTGAACTGCAAGCGTGACGCCGTGATCCCCGGCCTGTACGCAGTGGGCAACTGCATGGGCCAGCGGTTCGGCAACGCCTATAACTGCCCCTCCGCCGGCAACAACATGGGCAACGCCATGACCACCGGCCGTGTGGCCGGCAAGCACTGCGCCAACCTGTAACCATCAGGCAGAATGAAATCCAGGAGGAACCTGTCCCTATGGCAACCGTCTTGACTGAAACCGAAAACGAACTGATCGAACTCCATACCGAAAAAGCGTTTCAGGCCTACCAGAGCGGCAAGCTCTCGGAAGCGGCCCGGTGCGCACAGCGAATCCTGGACTTTGACCCCGAGGACGCCAACGCCCTGTTCCTGAAAGGCGCCACCATCGGGCGGGCTTCCAAGCCCGGCCAGCTCTATATCGAGCAGGCCTTTGCCATGATGACAGAGACCCCCGTCATGCTGGGGTTCCGCTTTTGGTCCAGCTACTACAGCCTGGGCACCATTCAAACCCTGCGGGATGTGCTCCAGGCGCTGCTCCGGCTGAGCGGCGCCCTGGTGGCAGAGCCCCGGGACGCCTGGATTCCTCCCCTTTTCCGGGCGAATTACGTGACCTGGGTGTACGATGTGGTGGGGGCAGATCTGGCTGTTCCAACCAGCTGCGAGGAAGCCATTCTGGACGCCTTTTACGATATGGCCCACGCCCTGTATGAGCTGGCCAAGCGGATGCCGCCGGAGGTGCCCGGCGCCCCGCTGCTGCGCCGGCGCACCCTCCAGGCCCTGGCCAACTTCGAGGAGCGGAACCACCGCGACGGGCACCCTGAGCGCCGCGCTTACCTGCTCCAGGAACAGAGCCTTCTGGCCTGATTGTTCCCGGGAGACTTGTGGAGACACAAGCTCCCGGGTTTTTGTTTGGTCCGGCCCCGGCAGAAAAACGGGCGCCCTGCATCCAGCGGGGCGCCTGTTTTTTGTGTATTCTCCCCGGGCATCAAAAAAGCGTCCGCCCGGCGGGATATGCCGGACAGACGCTGTACACTCTGATTTTTTCTGGATGGTTACAGTCTTGTGCCGCACTCGGTGCAGAAGACAGCCCCTTCTTCCACCGGTGCATGGCAGTTGGGGCACTCACGCACCCCGGCGGGGGCGGGGGTCAGGGAAGCCCCGCATTCCGGGCAGAACACCGCGTCAGGGTCCACCGCCGCCCCGCAGCTGGGGCAGCGGGCTTCCGGCTGGGGGTCCACCGGGGGAATCAGCCTGGACGGCTCGGTGCGAATTCCCACCGCCGGCTTCACGCCGCTGTCGGCGGGAGGCGTCTGGGGCTGGTCCCCCATGGGGGCGCCGCAGTTCATGCAGAAGCGAATCTTCCCGTCCTGGATCTGCCCGCAATGGGCGCACTGCTTGAACCCTTCGGGGATTTCCTGGGGCTGGCTGTCCGCAAGACGCTGGCCGCAGCTGCCGCAGTACCGCGCCTCTTTGGGCGACTCGGCGCCGCAGTGGCTGCAGATCACAATCCCCTTCAAATCCAGCCATTTCTGCCGGCAGGCCCGCTTTTCCTCCTCCAGCTTCCGGATGGACTGCATCCAGCTGGCAAAGGCGGGTTCATAGTCCTCCCGGTGGAGCTCCAGATAGGCTTTTCCCAGGGCCAGGCAGCAGGCCTCCACCTGCTGGTCTGCATCCGCCATCTGCTGCTTCAGGCGCTGCTCTTCTTCCTGATCCGATACGGAAATTTCCATGTCCGGCTCCGGATCCACCGCCGGGCGGACGGTTCGACGCTCAAAGGGATTTTTCATGGTATCCTTTCCTTTCTGATTCAATCTGCCGGGACGGCAAAAGGCTTCCTGCCGGCCCGTCCGGGCTTACATGTAGCTGCTGATGAATTCATCCACCGCCGGGATGACCACGGTGCTCTGCCGCAGGGCCTTGGCCCCCAGCACCAGGAACAGCACCTTTTTCACCACGTCCACCAGCTGGATGACGGCGGAGAACAGGTGGTTCAGGAGGACCAGCTGGAACTCGCCGCCCCCCAGGGCCACCACTTCCTCGATGGCGCTGAAGCAGTCGGGGATCAGCCCCAGCACGGCATTCAGGGCCGAGAAGGCCACCATCAGCACCACTGCCTTGACGGCGCTGCGCCGCAGCCAGCCGTTGCTCTCAAACAGCAGGGTGTAGCCGGCCAGCACCACCATGGCCACATAGCCCCCAAACAGGCCCACCAGGTAAATGGCTGCTCCCAGCAGCCCCACCGATATGCCAAGCCGTGTTTTCTGCATCTTCCCACTCCTCTCTTGTCAGCTAAACGCCTCGTACAGCTCCTGCAGCTCCCGGTCGCAGTCGCTGCAGAGGAACACCATGGTCCCCAGAAGGTTTTCATGATGCCTGGTGGCCCGCCTGCCGCAGAGCATGCAGTGGGTCCTGCAGTTTTTGCAGATGTAGGCATAGCCTCCGCTGCTCAGCTGGTAGGACAGGGTGGGGGTTCTTCCGCACCAGTCACAGGGTTCCATCGAGATGCGGAACAGCTGGCTTACCCCAAAGCCCAGCCCGCAGACAAGGAGGATGCCGCACGCCCACATCACCAGCGAACTGCGCTTGAATCGCTTTGCCGGCGGGGCGGCGGGCGGGGTGACAGGCTGGATCTCCTTTCCAGCTGCCGGGATCACCTCCGGCAGGGTTTCGGTTTTGACCGGCGTTCCGCACTGGGGGCAGAATTTGGCCCCCTCTTTCAGCGGTGCGCCGCAGTTGCCGCAAAACATCATAGGCCTCCTTTCCCGCTGCGATCACATTTTTGTGCCGCACTCGGTGCAGAATGCCGCGTCGCTTTCCAGTTCAGCGCCGCAGTTGGGGCAAATTTTGAGCTCCTTGGCCTCCGCTGCGGGCAGGGTTTCGGCCGCTGTCTGGGTCACGGGATTGCCGCACTGGGTGCAGAACCGCACCCCTTTTTTGATCAGCGCCCCGCAGTGCTCGCAGTGGACCATGCCCTCCTGCTCGGGGGTGCGGCTGCCTGCAATGGGGCTGCCGCAGGCGCTGCAGAAGGCCGAGCCCACTGCAACCTCGGCGCCGCACCGGGGGCAGCTGATGACCCCCTTGATATCCAGGATCTGCTGCTTGCAGCAGACGATCTTGTTGTTTGCCTCCGCCACGGCGGCCACCAGGTCTGCAAAAGCCGGTTCCGCGTCCTGCATGTGCATGGCGGAATACAGCTTGCCGATCTGGTAGTACAGCTCCCGGATTTTGTTTTCCTCCTCCGAAATTGCTGCGTTCAACCTTGCCACATCCGAGAGATCTTTTGCTTTTTTTACGGCTTTCCCGGTGGTTTCAGAAGCTTTTTGACTGATATGATCCCAAAATGCCATTTGAATTCCTCCCCTTGGCCATGCTGACAAATAAAGACCTGACGAGAAAATATATTTTTGTTTATTTTACTACATTTTTTTCCAAAAGTCCAGCGCACGCCCCCCGCCGCTTCCGCCCCCGGGAGGCATTTCCGGACCCATGAAAACAAAAGAGCTGTTGAACGGCTTGATGGCTCACAACAGCTCTTTTGTTTCATAAGACTACAAGCGATCTCATGCCGGCGGAGCGGCCCCAGCGGGCCCCCGCCATGGTTCTATCGGGCCGCAAAAATTAGAAGAACAGGCGAAGCAGGGCGTTAAAGAAGCTGCCCAGATTGAAGCTGGCGCCCCAGTTGAAGTAGGTATCGCTGATGCCGGTCTGGAACTGGGTGTGGGTTGCGGTTGCGCCCACCTGGGCAGGGCCGCCCATGGTGGTGGTGGCCTGGGAAGTGGTCGAGGTGCTGTCAGCGCTTATCTGGTTCTTGTTGGAGCCAAAGGAAACATCCAGGCCGCCCAGCAGGTACGAAATAAAGCCCAGCAGGCTGCCGGTGGTCACTGCGCCGCCGGAAATGACTGCGGATTCCTTTTCCGAGATGGAAACATACTGGCTGGGCATCACAATGGTCTGATTCTTTTTCATACGAAAAACTCCCTTCTGCATTGTCATCATACAACGTTTTTCAACCTTGGTTGCTCCGATATCCATGGGATCTGCCTTGTGCCGGGGGTGATATTGGATGCGCTGTTTCAGGACACCGCATCAAGCATGCTTTGGGCCTGCTGTTCCGCCTGCCGCATCAGCTCCTGCAGGGTCTGCTGGTCCACCGGGGCCTGGGCAGTGGAGCTGGAAGGCGCCTGGGAGGAGGCCGCCGGCGCCTGGGAACTTGCTGCCGGAGCCTTCTGGGTGGTCTGGGAAGACGCCTTGGAGGAGGAAGAAGCCGGCTTGGAAGAGGCCTTGGAGGAGCTGCCGGACCCGGAGGAGGCCGCCTTGGATGCAGCGGAACTGCTGCCCGCGGCCGCTTCTGCGGGCTGTGCACCGTCCAGGTCGGTCCAGGGGGCGGTGGCTGCGCCGCCGGTCCACTGGCCCTCGCTGACCAGGAGGTGGCCGTCGCTGCCTCTCATCAGCATGACGCCGGTGCCCTCCTGTTTGCCGCCGGCCACCTGGCCGTAGTAAATCCCTTCCGGGCTGAGATACAGGCAGGAACCGGTGGTGTCAAAAGGCCACAGGGATACCGTGCCCTGCCAATACCACAGGCCGCACCCCTGCAGCCAGGGATCTTCTTCCCAGAGGGCCATGGCCTGCCGGTAGTTTTTGGCGGACATTTCGTTCTGGATGTCCAGCATCCGGGAGGCGCTGCCGTTCTGCTGGGCGCAGGCCTGCAGGATGGCGTCACAGATGGGCTGGGGGTCCACCCCATCGGTGTTTTCCTCTTCCAGGCTGCCCGCATTCTGCTGGGCCATCACCTTTTCTGCCAGGATATCCAGCTGGGCGTCCGGATCGGTGAGATACTGGACGTAGGCCAGCAAAATCTCATCTGACGATTCCGGGGCCGCCGTCATCAGCGCCTGGTAGCAGGACCAGTCCGCCTTCCAGGGGTCCGCGTCGGTCTGGCGCCACAGCTTGTAGCAATCCGCCAGCTTGTCCTGCACTTCGGTGGTGAGGCCGGCTTTTTCCGCGGCCTTCAGATAGTAGGAGGCGGCGGCTTCCAGGGTTTCCCGGGCCGGGGAGGACAGGGCGCTGTCCACCAGGGTTTCAGCCGTTTCCAGGTTCCATTCCAGCTGGGTCAGGCCGCTGTCCATCCAGCTTCCCAAAGCATCCAAACAGCGCTCCAGCAGGACCTGTTCCTTTTGCTGGAGGGCCCGCACGGCGGTCTCCACCAGCAAATCGGTATCCTCTGTGCCGGGCTCCTTCAGCTGGTCCAGATAGCGTTCCATCACGGTGGTCAGCTGCTGCATCTGATCGCTGTGGAGCAGGGCCTCTGCGTAGCGGAGCAGGGCGGAACTGTCCAGATCCCCCAGATCCAGCTGGGCGAAGGCATCGGCTGCATTTTGATAGTCCCCCTGTTCCACCAGGGCCTGGCCCAGAATGGTCAGCAGCTGGGGATTGTTTTCATCCTTCAGCAGCGCATCCTGGGTGTATGCAACGCAGTCTGCATAGTTCCCCTCTTCCAGCAGCTGGGAGGCTTCCTTCAGGAAATTCGAGCCGCCGCCCTGGCCTGCGGTATGAAGGGCCAGCGCTACCCCGCCTGTGCCCGCTGCAACCACAACCAGGCCGATTGCCACAGCCGCAATCACCCGCTTGACAGGTTTTTTGCCCGGCTTTTCAGGCTGCTTGGGAGCCTGGGGCCCGGCCTGCTGTTTGGCCTGACGCTGGGTTTGCTGTTTGGTCTGCTGTTTGGCCTGTTGTTTGGCCTGGCGCCGGGTTTGCGGCCCGGCTTGCGGGCCGGGCTGACGCTGAGCCTGGGGCCCGGCTTGCGGGCCGGGCTGACGCTGAGCCTGGGGCCCGGTTTGCTGCCCAGCCTGGCGCCGGGTTTGCGGCCCGGTTTGCTGTTTGGGCTGTCCGGAAACCGATCCATCCGCATGGTTTTCCGGGCGCACCTGAGGAGATTTTTTCTGCGTTTTATTCCCATTGCTGCCGTTTTCATTCCGCAAGGTATGAATGGGATAACCGCATCCGGTACAAAAACGCACGCTATCCTCCAGCACTTTGCCGCACTTGGGACAACGAATCATTTCACACCCCTTCTTTCTCTGGATCATACCCCAAAAAGTTCACCAGATATTTTTATTATTTTACAACATTGCAGGCTCAAAATCAATATAAAAGGGAGCCAATGCCCTTCCTGATCCGGCCCATATTTCATCCCTGGAACATTCTCTCTTTTGAGATGGGTTTATCCGCGGCCTGCAGCCCGGGCGCCCGCAGAATGTATTTTTCTGAAGGTGTTTTTTATCCCGCTGCACCGGATATTCTGCCCTTTCACATGGTCACCGTGACCACCGGGCTGTAGGCGGCATCCAGCATTCCGAGAAGGGTCTCCATATTTTCGGCCGATATTTTAATATCGCCGTTGGTGGGTTCCAGCGGCTTCAAAGAACCTTCCAGAACCCGGACCGAACCCAGCCCGGGGGTGGCGCTCCCCGGGGTGCGGCCGTCCCCATTGTTTGCAAAGAAAATATTGCAGGAATAATATCCTTTTACAAACTGGGAATAGGTTTCCTCAAACGAAACGCTGCCGGCTTCCTGCCTCGTGGTGAGGCAGTTATAATAGGCGGAACCGCTGTCATCCACCCACACGCTGTCCGGCGTAAGCTGGATAAAGGGAATGGTCGTATCGGGCTGTTCCAGTCCGTAGCAGAACAGAACCGGGAAGGTTCCCGCCGGGGTTTTTCCGTCCCCCTCGGCGGGGGAATCGGTGGTCCCGTTGCGCCCGATGGCCGCCTCGCATTCAAAGAGGGTTTTCCACTCTCCCCCATCCTGCTGGAGCAGCGTCAGGCTGGCCGTCCCGTCCCCCTGGGGCACGATCCGTATTTCCTGCCGGCCTGCCGCCTGTTCCGCCGGGGCCGTTTCGGTGCTCTCTGCCGGCGGTTCGGCTTCGGCTTCCTCCGATGCTGCCGGCTGGGATTCGGGGGTCTGGGCCTCCTCCGACGCTGCCGGCTGGGAGTCCGGTTCCTCTGCTTCCTCCTCCAGCGGCTCTGCGGCAGAAGAGGCAGGGGCCGCCGGGGCCTCTTTGGAATGGCTTCCAAACCACCACCACCCGGCGGCGGCAAGGAGGACCAGCAGGACCACCACCACTGCCAGCACCAGCCCCAGGGGGCTGCGGCGGCGTTTGCCGGCTGCTTCCTGCTGCGGGGGCCGTGGATTCTCCTCCGCCGGGGCTTGTGTCTTGGGGTCCGGTCCTGCCGGGACGGTTTTCTCAGGAGCCGGTGTCTCGGGGGCTGCCTCCGGCACCACCGGCTGGCCGCAGCGGTTGCAGAACCGGGCGCCGGGCATCAGGCTCTGGCCGCAATGGGGGCATTTTTTGCCCTGCTCCTGCTTTTCCGGCTGCGCCGGCGTCTGGGCCACCGGCTGGCCGCATTTGTTGCAGAACCGGGCGCCCTCCGGCAGCGTATGTCCGCAATGGGTGCACTTCATGGATGCTTCATCCTTTCTTTGCTCTGCCTGCCCTGCAGCGCCCAGGGCCGGGCCTTAGTCTTTTTCGATCTTTGCGCCGCATTTGCTGCAGTAGGTCTCATTCTCTCCGCAGAGGTTGCCGCAGTTGCAGCAGTAAACCCCTGTGGGTTTGGGGGGTGTCTGGGGCAGCTGACAGCCGCAGCGCCCGCAGAACCGGGCCCCTTTGGCGATGGGGGACCCGCACCGGGGACACACCGTGTCAGCTCCGGGCCGGGGCCCTGGATCCCAAATCCGGCGTCCGCCCGGAGCCGGGGCCTTTTCCCGGCCCTTTCCCAGGCTGACGGCGGCCAGCCGCCTTTCCTGGAAGCGGACCCGCACCTTTTTGAGGGAAACCGGCACCGCCACGCACACCGCCAGGTATGCGGCCGCCATGACGCAGATCAGCAGGGTGTGCTGCCGCCACAGCTGCAGCGCCGGGGCAAACCAGTAGCTCCCCGTCCTGCGCACCGAGACATCCCGGCTGCCCTCCTGGACCTCAAAGGAACCGCCGGCTGCGATGCCGTTGGATTTCCAGCGGTAGGCGGCGGGCTCCATGTTCTCCAGAACCACCTGCCCGTCGGGGCCGGTCTCTGCAGTGAACAGATAGGTGTCGCCTTCATACAGGTCCACCAGGGTGTCCGCCATGTCGGAGCCGAAATCCACATAGACGGTGGTTCTGGTATCCACCTCGATCTGGTCGATGGAGTCGGCAATGGCGTCTCCCACTTCCGACGCGTCGCCCACGTTGACATAGCTGCCGCCGGTGCTGTCCGAAAGGTCCTCAAAGAAGTCCGAGGCCTCTGCGCTGGCGTCGGTTCCGATGGCATACACGGTGATCAGCCCATCCTGCAGGGTGCCGGTGGCCCGCTCATCCGACTCTGTATAGTCAATCCCGATGCCTGCGCTGTTCAGCGCCCGCAGGACGTCGTCGTAGGTGTAGCCGGTCTTGGGCTCCGGGTCCAGCGGGGGCGCATCTCCCAGGATGATGATCACCTTTTTGGCGCTGTCCCTCCAGTCCAGATCCACCGCCGCCATCAGGCCCGAGTAGACGGTCTCGTTGTCATCGCCGCCGTATCCCAGATCCAGGTCCTGGATGGCGCTGTTGATGATGGAATCCCGGCTGGTAAAATACTGCTGCACCTTGGCGGGGTAGTCATCATCGTCCCCCGACCGGTCGGCAAAATCCCGGTAGTCGATCAGGGCCACACGGTAGTCCTGGGACTTTTCCTGCAGCTGGGTCAGGATCTGCTCCATGTTTTCCTTGGCGTTTTCGATGTCATCCCACATGGAGTTGGTGGTGTCCACCACAAAGCAGAGGTCCAGGCTGGCTTCCGTCCTCTTGTCCAGCACCTTTTCGGCCTGCTGGCCCACCGTTTCAAGGGCCAGCTGCACCGCATTTTTCACATTCAGCAGGCCGCTGTACCCGCCCTCGTAGTAATACCGCCCGGTGGTGGATTCCATCAGGATCCGCTTGACCTGGGGCCCCGTCAGGTCGGGGTTGCACCCAAACACCAGCCCCGCTGCGCCGCTGGCGCAGGGCGCCGACATAGAGGTGCCGTCTTCGGCCTTATATCCGCCGGGCACGGTGCTGTACACGCTCATGCCCGGCGCCACCAGATCCACCCGGTCCCCCACGTTGGAGAAGTAACCGTATTCATACCGGGTGCGTTCCGTGGTGGAGGCTTCCTGGTCGATTCCAATGGCCCCCACCACAAGGATGCGGTCCTTGATCTCGGGCGCGTCGATCAGGTTCAAAAAGTGGTTGTACTTGGCCAGAGAGCCGCCTTTTTCCCCACTGGTCTGCCCCGGGGCGGGGTCTTCCAGGTATCCATAGTATGCGTTCTCGCTGGGATAATAGGTGATGTGGTTGCTGTTGCCCGCCGACATGCAGATCAGGAAATCGGGCCTGCCCTCCGCCTGGCGCTGCTCCACCATCGCAAGCAGGGTTTTTTCGGCCAAATCGGCCTGGAGGGTCAGATACTGGATGGCCTTCTGGTTTCCATGGCTGGCGGCAAAGCCGACCAGGCGGCTGGTATTCCGGCTGATGTTGATGACCTGCACATCCTGGTCCAGCAGGACCTTGATGCACTGCATGTATCCGTAGGCGGTGCTGCACGCGTTCCCCACGGTCCCGGTGTGGTTATCCATATAGGCGAGGCTGTAGTACAGCTCCCCCTTGTTGGCCATGATGCCGGACACGCCTTTGCCGTCGTCCCATCCGGCGACCATGATCCCTGCCACATGGGTTCCGTGAAGGTCCTTCTCCACATTGTACTTGTTGACCTGGACCTCGTTGGTCTCGGGATCAATGGTCAGGATGCTGCTGTGGAACCGGGGCAGATCTTCATGGGTCTGATCCGGCATGGTGTCAATCAGTCCCACCTTGACCTTGCTGATCTGGTCCAGATACCCCCAGGCCCCGGGGGCGTCAATGGCCTCCACCGACCAGTTTTCCCCCCGGGGGACTTCCACGTCCCAGGTCTCCTTTTTGAACCAGGAACCGCCCCAGGGATCATCGGGGTAAAACGGTTCTTTTTCTTCCACCGTGTCCGCCTCGATCTCATCCGTATTGGACAGCATCACCGGGTTGGGGTAGGCGTCCTCCACAATGGCGTTGGACTTGAGCTGCTCCACCAGACTTTCCAGCTCGCTGAAGGTCATCTGCTGGGAATAAATCAGCCGGTAGATGTGCAGGTCCGCCATGAAGTCATCCACCTGTGCCTGCTGGGAATCCAGAAACGCCTGGACCTGCTGCTGGGAGGCGTTGGAGTCCAGGAAGACGATCACCTCGTTGTTGACGTACAGAATCCCCGTGTCCTCATCGAAATCAATGTCCTCGGATTCCGATGCAATCTGGAGGATTGCTTCCATCTCGCCCTCGCCCTGGCTCCCATGGAGGGCCGGGTACAGAAAGAACCGCCACCCGGCTGCCAGCAGCACCAGCAGCAGGCAGATCACCGCCAGAATCAGCAGGACCCACTTAATCTTTCGCTTCATACTGTCCTCCTCTCACCCCTCGGATGGACCCGTAGATGGAAAAGCAGGCCGCGGCGCCGGCCGCCAGAATCACCCCGCAGAGAATGGAAAACTCCAGGAACACCGCCGTGGTGTCCACCAGAAATTCCTGCCAGGCGCCGTCCAGCCGCTGCAAAAGCCAGATTCTCCCCAGCCCGGCCGCCGCGCTCAGCAGGGCGGCTGCCGCCGCAGCGATCCCCAGCCCCAGGAAAACCCTGCGCAGCCGGTGCACATTCGCCGCCACCAGCACCGCCGCCGGGATCAGGACCAAGGCCCCGATGGCGGCGAAAAAGAAGGGGGAATCCAAAAAGGCGCCCAGCATCTCCCCCGAGACCGGTCCCGCCGCCGGAAGGTCTGCCCGTTCCCGCAGGGACCAGACAAACAGCATCCACACCGTCCACACCGCTGCGGCTGCCAGGAGCAGGACGCACAGAACGGTGAGGCAGACGGCCCCTTTGCCAGGCCGGGGGCTGAGAGAGGAAAACTCATTGCCGCTCAGTCGATTTTTATGCTTCATTGTAAATCTCTCCTGCAAAAGAAATGCGCACCGGACCAGTCCAGTGCGCACTTCTCAAAAACACCCATGAAACCGGTTATGCCTGCAGGAAAGGAGACCTCCGATTCCGCAAAGACCCGCGCACCCCATGATCCCTGCCCATCTGTCTCATCTTCCCGCTGCAGACCAGCCACGCTGCGCCGGGCCGCCGTCACCCGGCCCGGCCCCTGTCAGTCAAAACCAGTTCAAATCTTCCTTGATTTCCATGGCGTTCCGGCTCCACACCATGTCCACGCCGGTCTCCACCAGCTTCTTTTCCTTTCCGTTGTAGTAGTAGAGATCCCCGTCGGAAATGTACAGCAGGGTGGAATCGTCCACCCGGACGTACTGGGTAACATCCTCCGCAATGTAGGTCTGTTCCCCCTTGGCGTTGATCATGACCAGCTCGTAGCCGGAGCCCTCCCGGTACCCTGCATAGGCCAGGATCACATCGTCGCTGTACAGGTTCATCTCGCCCAGCACAATATCCTGGGCCAGGCGGGTGCTGGTTCCATCCTCGTAGACGCACAGGTCACAGAAGTAGGTGTCGTTGTTCAGGTAGACCCCGTCGGCATAGTACAGGGCGTCCCCATCGACCCCCAGCACGTGGGCATCGTCCGACACCAGCGAGAAGCTGCCCAAGACACTGCCCTCGGCATACGCCACGTACAGCTCACCGTCGCCGTCGGTCAGGTAAAGGCCCTTGTCGCCCAGGGCGCTCAGGTTCCCATACATGTTGTCCATCACGTCTGCATAGGTTGCAGCAGCGCTGGAGGACATGGTGCAGAGGGTTCCATCCCCCAGAATGAGATTGATAGCATCTCCATTCAGATCACTAAAGTCGAGTGTGCCGGAGCCCGCTATGATCTGTTCGATGGGGATCTTGCCGGTGAACGCATCGGTGGTGATGAACATGAGGCTTCCTGCCACCGACTCTGTACCGAGCACCTGGTTGTTGACTTCAGTCAAAGTTCCGTCTTCATACCGGTAGACGGTCTGGATTGGAATATCCTCGTCCTGCAGGCCCTCCCGTATGGCATTCCGGGTCTGGACATCGTTCCACTCGGACAGGGCCGCCTCGTAGGCGTCATAGTCGACAGTGGTGCCGCTCTGGGACCGCTGGAAACAGAATTCCAGCCATTCCCCGGCGTAGCCCTGGCCATACTGGCTGGCCATGTTCATGAGGTCCTGCTGGACCTCACTGGTGACCAGCAAATACCCGTCCGCATTTTCCTGGGACTTGTACTTTGCCACAAAGGCGGTGCACAGGGTATAGGAGGAATTGCAGTCCTCAATGGAATCGTGGAAGAAATACACGCTCTTGGTGCAGCTGGTATAGATCTCCCCCACCGTGCTGGGGTCATCCGAGCTGTACAGCTGATAGTACCGGTATTTCGGAACCGCGAAATCGCTGGCCATCGGCTGGGTCACGGCAGCATCCTGGGCCGCAAGGTCATCTTCCACAAGGGAGTAGGCGTTCAGCGTCTCACCATTTTGAGCGCTCAGATAAATATCATCGCCAATGAATGCCATATCGGTGGCACGATCCAGCAGTTTTTCTTCGTCCCGGTCGATTCCGCCCAGATAGATCGAGGCGGTTCCATCGTCGTCATCTTTGGCATACAGGATGCAGTTCAGGTCATCCGCATCCAGGACTTCGGCACAGTTGGAAGCCAGCTTGGTCTTTTTGTCGGTTTCCTTCAGGTTCACGCTGTAGAGGCTGCAGTCGTCCCAGGAAGTGCCGGACAAATAGATCAGCCGGTCGGTGCCCTCTGTATAGTAGTTGACCACATCCTTGCCCAGCTGAACCGCCTCTTTGCCGTCATAATAATACAGGGTATCGTCGGCGTTTTGATACAGCAGGGTCCCGTTTTCAAGGAACTCGAATCCCAGCCTGACGTTGGTTGCAATGATTTCAATGTACTTGTCGTTTTTGACCGAATCCTTTTTCAGCTTCTTGTATTCCGCGCGGCACAGAGAAGCGGTCGATCCGTCATATTTGGTGTAATAATAAATGTATTTTCCATCCGGGCTGAAGGTCAGCAGGCTGTCGTAGGCGCTGGTGCCATAGACATCCGACCGGGCGGAGGCAATCTGGATGGATTCCCCTTCTTTCAGGTTGGTAATCAGCTCATACCGCCCGTCCGCAAGGTATGCGTAGGCGTTGCCGGAACCGCCGCCCAAAAGCGCTCTGATCCCAAAAAATATCACCAGAATCACGACCAGGGCAAGAACGGCCAAAACAATCTTTTTTGCATCGATTCTTTTTCCGGCCGGGGCAAACCCGGGGTCGGAAACCGGAACAAGGCCCGGCTCAGCGCCCTCTCCGCCGTCCTGGATTTCCTGTACTGCCACCGCTGTGCGGGACAGATTTGCGCCGCAAAAACTGCAAAATTTACTGCCGTCCGGCAGCTGGGTTCCGCATTTGGGACAAAACATTCTGATTCCTCCTTTTTTGCTTCTTTATTTATAAGATATACCCCGATCTAACTGCAGTCCTTTTCCGGTTCTCTCTTCCTGTTCCGCAAATCAGACAACCGGTATTTTTCAGGTCCTGCTGAATTACTTTTATTATACAGGCCCCAGGGTGAATTTACAAGTATCTTTCCAGATTTCAGGCTTCTCCCCTGCGGCGGCCCGGCCCACCGGTTTTCGGGGCAAAATATTCGGCTTTTTTCCCGCCCGCGGCTCTGTCCCCCGCTTTTCCCGGGCCCATTTATCCCCGATTTTGGGGATAGAGCCGGGGCCCATGCAGGGCCGCCGGGCTCCTTTCCGCCGCACAAAAACAGCCCGGAAACCGAATGATTCCGGGCTGTTTTATGCTGCCGGCAACCCAAAAGGCGGCGGTGCAGATGCACCGCCGCCTTCCCGGTTACAGGTTATAAAGTTCCGTATATTTGCTGGTCAGATAATCCACATAGTATTGGGGGTCGAAGGGGCCGCCGCAGAGGCTTTCCACCAGCCAGCCGGTCTCTTTCAGGTTGCCGTACCGCCACAGCCGGCGGGTCAGCTCATCCCGCAGGGGGGCAAGATCCCCCGCAGCATACATGGCCTCAAAGTCGATGGTCTTTTCCAGGCCGGCCATGGCCTGGGCACCGTAGGCGCTGCCCAGGGCGTAGCTGGGGAAGTAGCCGAAGCTGCCCTGAGCCCAGTGGATATCCTGGAGGACGCCGTGGGCGTCGTCGGGCACATCCAGGCCCAGATACTCCTTGTATTTGGCGTTCCAGGCGGCGGGCAGGTCGGCCACCGCCAGTTCCCCGTGGATCAGGGCTTTTTCCAGCTCGTAGCGCACCATGATGTGGAGGCAGTAGGTCAGCTCGTCGGCCTCGGTGCGGATCAGGCCCGGCTCGGCCCGGTTGGCCGCCCGGTACAGCTCCTCCTCGGTGACCCCTGCCAGCTGGCCGGGGAACAGCTGCTGCAGGGTGGGCCACAGCAGATGGATACAGCCCCGGCTGCGTCCCATCAGGTTCTCAAACAGGCGGCTCTGGCTCTCGTGGAGGCCCATGGAGGCACCGCCGGACAGGATGGTGTAGTCCAGTTTGGGGTCTACATGGAGCTCATACAGGGCGTGGCCCCCCTCGTGGGCCACCGAGTACAGGTTGGACAGCACATCCCGGGGCATGTAGTGGGTGGTGATCCGCACGTCCCGGCTGTGGAAGCCGTCGGTGAAGGGATGCTCACTCTCGGCCAGGATGCAGCGGCCCGGGTCCAGGCCCCACAGCTCCATCACCTTCCGGGACAGGACCCGCTGCTGCTCCACCGGCCACTCCTGATCCAAAAAGTCGGTGCGGATGGCGCTGCCCCGGGTCTGGACAGCCTCCAGCAAAGGCACAATGGCAGAGCGCAGGGTGTCAAAGAACTTGTCGCACTTTTCGATGGTGAGTCCCGGCTCGTACTGGTCCAGCAGGGTCTCGTAGGGGTCCTTGCCGGGGGCGATCTGGGCGGCCTGACGGCGGCGGCCCTCCACCAGCTTTTCCAGCCAGGGGGCAAAGCTGGCGAAGTCGCTGGCCTTCTTGGCTTTGGTCCAGGCGGACAGGGCCTCCTGGGTCAGCCGCTCATAGGCGGCGTATTCGTCGGCCGGGATGGGCCGGATCTGCCGCAGCATCCGGCGCAGTTCCCGCACCTCGGCATGGACCTGTTCGGCGTCGGGGGCGCTGTCGGCAGCGGCGTCTGCATCGGCCAGCAGCTGGTCCACCGACGGGGCGGTGAGCAGGTCGAACTGGGCCCGGCTCAGCACCTCGATGGCCTCGGCCCGGCCGCCGGCCCCGTCGGCGGGGGCCACCGTCTCCCCGTCAAAGTTGATGACGCTCTGGGCATAGCGGTAGGCGTAGTTTTTGTGTTCCAGGCTGCGCAGGGCAGTGATGGCATCTTGCATGGGTATTCCCTCTCTTCCTTTGGATTTTGGTAAGGCCATTATACCACGGCGGGCCGGGGGCGTCCATCCGGGCGCTGCAAGGGCCGGGCGGATTGGGTTTTTATCTTTTTTATTTATGATCTAAACCCTCCGGGTT